>Ga0172379_10001031_pt1 | contig 60172 bp, 67 predicted proteins | sample GrowelOW334metaG_FD_119756 | JGI IMG/M metagenome (GOLD analysis project Ga0172379, IMG submission 119756) | Groundwater microbial communities from an aquifer near a municipal landfill in Southern Ontario, Canada - Groundwater well OW334 metaG | ecosystem: Environmental > Aquatic > Deep... | reverse complement strand
GTTGCAGCCAGCGTTACAATTCCACCAGCTGCTGCATTGGCAATTGTTAATTCATCAACCGCTGATGCAGTTGATGTGAATCTCAAAAATTCATTGCCATTTGTATCTAAGATATCAGCTCCATTAATTTGTAAATCATCGGTAATGACAGTCTTCGTTCCAGTGTTATCAATCGTTAAATTTCCTGATGAATCTGTGGTAAAACTAGAGTAAACGCTCCCGTCTGTGTAAGTTAATCTTAACTGTTCAGTTGTTGCTGAGGAATCAAGTTGTGCATCAGGTCCCGTTGTTCCGATACCGACATTACCGGTTACTGTGGCTAAATTCGTTCCAGATGTTGAAGATAGAGTAGTGAAAACTCCGGTATTGGGTGTTCCTGAACCAATTGTTCCTGGTGCAGCCCAGGTTGACCCTATTAAGGATGAAGCATTAATGGTTCCGAGATTGGTGTAGTTAAGTGATGCTCCCGTATCAACAACCATTACAGCTCCCGTATTTGTTCCTGTTGTGATGTCAGAAAATGCACTCGATCCTGAGCCGGATCCAACAGCATTCCAAGTAGATCCATCCCAAACATAAACTTTATTGTCACCTGTATTGAAAACCAACGAACCCTTTCCTATAGCAGTAGGATTTGTTGTGTATCTACCCAGTTGAACCTGGCCGTCGAAAATTGCATTTCCCTCATCGACATAAAGCGCTGCGGCCTCTCTCGCTCCATCATACCTTTTAAGGACTAAGGTTGAATAAATAGAATTTCTATCTGTTGGCTTGTTTGTTTCATCTAAAGTTAAAGTAACAAGGTCGGATAGGGCAGTCCCTTTTTTTATATCAGTTATATTCCCGGAAGCTGTAATATTATTGACGCTTAAATCATTGGCGCCTAAATCTCCGACAATAGTTGTATCTCCTGCGATATAAGTATCTCCTTGGGCATCAACAGAAAATTTGGTTGTAAGTTTAGATCCGTTTTGAAGATTAATTAAGTAATAATCAGTTGCATTATTTGGAACCATTCCGTAATAGAGTGATCCACTTGTAAGGTTAGGAGCTTGGGCATTAAGAAAATTACCCTTGTTACCCTCAAACAGAAAATGTGCGTAGCCATTTGCGTCAGGATTGATTTCTATGTTACCCCCGCTACCATCAATAGCTTTAATTGTGACGGCTTGACCCTCAACAAGAAGATTACCATCCTTGGCTTTGATGGAAGGGGATTCTGAAGCAAGGATTAAAAATCCATCGTTTGAAATTACAGGAATGGTGCCTGCAGTTGCGCCCTCCTCGGCAGATGCAGGGTAAAAGCCTTGCAGATTGGAAGCGGTGTTTGCTGTAGAAACAGGCATTGAAGGAAGGGTTTGAGAATTTCCATTTGTATCTTGGGCGGTCCCTCCCAAAAAGAGCCTATCATTTTTGAAGAAAACGTCACTTGGAACTCCATCCAAAGACATCGAAATATTACCATCTACATCAGGGACCTGTTGTGTTGGGCTTGATGTCCAGACAGGAGTTGTATCCTCAGGGTTTTTGTAAAGCTTAAAAGTAATTGTTTGAGATGTTGTAATCGGGGAGCCTGAACTATCGCTTAGACTTAGTTTGGTAAATATTGTCCAAGGGGAAGCGGAAAGAATTTGCGGTGTTTGAACTTCGGAAGTAATCTGAGTTATAGTTTCATTTTGGGCGGACGACTTTTTGCTTGGGATTGGGAGCTTTATGCTTCTTAGGGCTAAAATAATTGCAATAATACCTAAGGCGAGGGAAACAAGAGCGAAGATTGGTTTTTGAGATCCTTTGATGCTCTTTGTATCATTAGTTAGTATGTTTGTAGGTTCCAATCCCAAGATTGGATTTTCTTCTATATGACCCTGGTCTTGAGCCCAACTAAAAAACTTCGAAAGAGAAACAGCTTTTCTTTTTAGGGTGGCTGAGCTTGACCTTTTTGCGATTTCTTCCTGATAAGCTTTTAATAATTCCGGTGATATATTAGGTAGCGGCATGGTGTGAATCGATCCAATTTAAAAAATGACGTATATCTGCAAGGTAGTTTTTGATCGTATTTTTGGAAGCTTTATTTCCCTCAAGATGTTTTTTAAAATCTTCCACAACCGAGTAAAAATCAACTGTCTTTTTAGAAGCATTTAATGAAATATTTTGCAAGTTATCTGCGAAATCAAAAGAAAGAAGTTCTTTGGAATATAAAAAGCTGGAAAACCTTCTTAATGCCGATAATTTACGGTTGATGGTAACCTCAGGCATATTTTTTGAAATTAAATTGTTTTTATAATTTACAGAAACTGACGATTTCAGAAAGGGGAGAAGATCCTTGAAATTGTCTGTCAATACCCCCAATTTTCTTGATTCAAGCTTCATCCAAGAAACAAAGGAAGAAATATCGGATTTATAAAACTTAATGGAATTTGGAGATAATCCAGAATGCTTTAAGTCTTCTAAAAACGAATCAATTATTTGATCGTAAATTATACTGATTATACGCATTATACTATTGTTAAAAGATTTCAATATGCTTGTCAAGAGGCTATTTGAGTAAATTCAATAATATTTGTAAGTGTATTTTCACACGCGGTTATAATTTATTTACCGCAATGATATTTGAGGACCTATTTATATCAATCACTATCATTTAAAAGACCTATAACACTCATAATTGAGCATTTTTACTAATTATTCACACTTGGATTATTGACTGCGGTAATCTGCGGTTAAATAATGATATGCTCAGAAAATGCGCAAAATAGTCTATTTTAGGCACGGAAATTATTAGTTTTTAGCGAATATTTTTTTAAATATTTCTAGTGTATAAATTGGTATATTTGGCAGTCGTTTTAATATACTGCTAAGTAATTTTATGTTTTGTTTAATCCGAAAGTTCGTTATTTTTGTTTTTTTGAAGCTTTTATCCTTAGGTTATTGTTACCGCTTTTATAATTGGTGTTATTTTTGTCCCCTGTTTGGTTTGTTCTAGTTTGTATATATCTTTTTTTCGTTGTTTTTATGCAATAATTGATGTAAATTTAGAAATATGTCTAAAAGTCTTGTTTATAATCATAAACTTATAGAAAAGAAATGGCAAGGGGTATGGGATGAAGAGGGGATTCATCATGCCTTAGACTTTTCTAAAAAAGAGAAGTACTATTTATTAGTTGAGTTTCCCTATCCGTCCGGAGCAGGTTTGCACATTGGTCATGTGCGCGCTTGGGGGGCTATGGATGCCTATGCCAGGAAGAAAAGGATGGAGGGTTTCAACGTTCTTTATCCAATGGGTTGGGATGCTTTTGGGCTTCCTGCCGAAAACTATGCAATTAAGATGGGCGTACACCCATCAAAAGTGGTTCCCAAAAATATTGAAGTTTTTAAGAGACAATGTAAGTCTTTAGGTCTTTCCTTTGACTGGAATAGAGAAATTGATACAACTGACCCTAGATATTACAAGTGGACTCAGTGGATTTTTGTTCAGCTTTTTAAAAGGGGTTTAGCATATCAGGCAGAAGTTTTTGTGAATTGGTGTCCTAAATGTAAAACAAACCTAGCTGATGAGGAGGTCTTAACTAACGGAACCCATGAGCGCTGTGGAACTCAAATTGAGCGTAGGCTTCAGAAACAATGGTTATTAAGGATTACCAAATATGCAGATCGGTTATTAAATGATCTCAAATATGTTGATTTCTCATCTCAAATTGCTCTACAGCAGGTCAACTGGATAGGGAAATCAAATGGTATGATTATCAAATTCAGGATAGAAGGCTCTACTGAGGCAGTTGAAGTATTTACAACAAGGCCAGATACTCTAAATGCAGTTACTTTTTTGGCAACGAGCGAAATGTATAATGAGGGAAGCAAAGAAAAGAAGGGTGAATTTTCCGGAAAATATGCAATAAGTCCACTAGATGGAAGAAAAATTCCTGTTTGGAAAACGAATTATGTCACACCTGAATACGGAACAGGTATCATAATGGGTGTACCTGCGCATGATGAACGTGATATGGATTTTGCCACAAAGTATCATTTAGATGTTATTAAAAAAGATCCGGATGCATGTCTACAGGAATTAATTGAAAAGAACGGCTGGGGTAAAAAACATATTAATTATCATCTTAGGGATTGGATTTTTTCCAGACAGCATTACTGGGGAGAGCCGATTCCGATAATCCATTGTTCTAAGTGTGGCCCTGTTGCAGTTCCCGAAAAAGATCTTCCCATTGAACTTCCGTATCTTGAGAGATATGAGCCTTCAGGAACAGGAGAGTCGCCCTTAGCCAAAGTTAAGGACTGGGTGGAAGTAGCTTGTCCCAAATGTGGTGGACCTGCGCGAAGGGAGACTGATACTATGCCGAACTGGGCCGGATCAAACTGGTACTTTCTACGTTATCTTGATCCTGAAAATGACGAAGAAATAGCTTCAAGAAAAAAGATGGATTATTGGCTACCTATAGACCTATATGAGGGGGGTTATGAGCATACAACCCTTCACTTACTTTATTCAAGATTTATTTACAAGTTTCTTTTCGACATTGGAGTTGTTCCTAATCCTGAACCTTATGCAAAAAGGCGTTCCCATGGGATTGTCTTGGGTTCGGATGGAAGAAAGATGAGTAAATCTTTCGGTAACGTCATAAACCCAGACCAGATTGTGGAGAAATACGGTGCAGATACTTTAAGAATTTACGAAATGTTTATGGGCCCCTTTGACCAAATGGTTGCCTGGAGTGAAGAAAGCCTTGAGGGTTGCTACAGGTTTATGGGCAGGGTCTGGAGAGCTTTTGAAGGTAAGATAAGTAGTAGTAAAACACCTCAGAGTTTGCTTACGAAACTACATCAAACTATAAAGAAAGTGAACGAGGACCTTGAGAATATGAAGTTCAATACAATAACTTCTTCTTTAATGGAATTTGTGAATACTTGGGAGGGGGAGGGAAGTATGAATAAAGATGATGCTGAAACCTTTATCAGACTTCTTGCTCCGTTCACTCCCCATATGGCAGAAGAGGTTTGGCATGAAGTTTTTGGAAATAGAAGTTCGATTCATTTAGCCTCATGGCCCAAGTATGATCCGAATCTAACCAAAGAAGAAAATGCAGTAGTAGTGATTCAAGTAAATGGAAAATTAAGGTCACAACTTATACTTCAGACTAATTCGTCTCAAAACAAGGAAGAAATAGAGAAATTAGCAAGAAAAGACTTAAAAGTTAGAACTTGGTTAGAGGACAAAAAAATCAAAAAAGTAATTTTTGTTTCCGGCAAACTTATTAACTTTGTTGTTTAATGTTCGACGACTTTTTCTTTAAGAATAGATACTTAATTTTAATAGTCTTGTTAGGACTTATCTTGATGAGCCTAGGCTACTTTTTCTCTAAAAACTTAGGGTTACCCTCAACCTCCAAAATAGAAGTCCTTGATGCATCTGGCGAGCTTTCCGATAATGTTAAGAACGAGACACCGGAATTTATCGTCGAAATTTCGGGAGAGGTCGAAAAGCCCGGAGTATATAAACTTCCATTTAACTCGCGGATAGATGATCTTCTAATTGTTTCGGGCGGTCTTTCTAGTAGTGCCGACAGGGAATGGGTTGATGCAAATATTAACCGCGCAGCTAAACTTTCTGACGGACAAAAATTATATATCCCAAAAGTAAATCAAATCCTAGGAACCTCGCTAACTATAAGTGGTGGAGGGATAGAAACTGGGTTAGTTAACATTAATACTGCTGACGCAAAATTACTTGATAATCTATCAGGAATTGGTCCTGTCTACGCCAATAACATCATTGAACACAGGCCTTACTCAAATACACTGGAGTTAGTTTCCAAGGGGGCAATCCCTAATAATGTTTATTTGAAAATAAAAGAAGAGATATCCTGCTATTAATATAAAGTTTCTAAAATCACCTGAATTTTTCTTTTGGACTTTCCTTATATTTTCCGTAGTTTTTCGTTATTTAACCATTAATAATGACTACACTAATGGTAAAGTTATTAAAATTACCTCAAGAGTGGTAACAGAACCGGTAAAATTTTCATTTAATCAGCGGGTAATTCTTATGGGCTTTTCTTTTTATCTTCCTCTTTATCCGGAAGTAAGTTATGGAGATATAATTTCCGTAAAAGGAACTGTTAAAAATAAAGAACTAATAAAGCCTATCCTCATAAATCTCTCTTCCGGAAAAAATCTACTCTTTGATTTCAGAAAAAGTCTAATTGATTTTTATAGAAAGATTCTTCCTGAGCCCCATGCAAGTTTGGTCGCAGGAATTACCTTAGGCTCAAAATCGCAAATTCCCTATGATTTCTGGCAGAAGTTAAGAAATGCTGGGGTAATTCATATTATTGTTGCCTCCGGGACAAATGTTTCTATGGTTGCGGTGTTTTTGATAAGCGCGCTAACACTTATCTTTCCTCGGAAAAGGGCGATAGTTTTCGCCTTTGTCGGTATTTGGTCATATGTTGCCCTTTCTGGTTTTGAAGCCCCTTTAATAAGGGCTGGGATTATGGCTACATTTGCCTTCTGGGCACAAGAAGTGGGAAGACTATCGTTTTCCTGGAGAGTTCTTCTTTTGACCTGCCTAATTATGCTTATCTATAACCCTTCATGGATATCGGATATCGGTTTTGTCCTTTCCTTTGTTTCAACAGCTTCTTTAATGCTTTTTCAGACAAGGGTGAATAATTACTTAAAAATTCTACCCAATTTTCTAAAAGAAGGACTTTCTACTTCAATTGCGGCCCAAATAGGAGTTGCACCGATCATTTTTGCCTCGTTCGGTCAATTTAATATTCTTTCCCCAATTATTAACATGCTTATTCTTTGGACAGTTCCTGCGATTATGATATTGGGGGCAGTCGGGGGAATTGTGGGGCTAATACTTCCGCAAGTTGGAAGGTATATATTATATCTAAGCTATCCTTTAACTTGGTGGTTTAACCTATGCGTATCTGGAAGTACATCTTTATAGGTTTGTTTTTAATCCTTGTTGTTATTTGGCTAGGAATTTTTTCTTTTCCCGACAGACGCCTTCACTTAATTGCCTGTGACGTGGGTCAGGGTGATGCGGTATTAATTACCTATGGAAATTTAGACATACTTATTGATGGCGGGCCTAACAATAGAGTTGTTGATTGTTTAGGAAAACACCTTGCCTTTTGGGACAGAGAAATAGAGGTGGTAATTTTAACCCATCCCGACTCAGACCATTATGCAGGTCTTATAGAAGTTTTTAAAAGATATAAAGTTGATAAATTTTTGACTAACGGGCTTAGTTCTAGCAGTCAAAGTTATAAAGTGCTAGAAAGTGAGGTGGGGGGTGGGGGTATCAAGACCTATATAGGAAAGGTGGGGACCAGAGTCAGATACGAAAAGATGTATTTAGATATAGTATCACCGCAGGAAGCAAGAAATGAGGCGGAATCAAATGATAATTCATTGGTAATGCTTCTTAACTACAGCAGATTTGAAGCTATCTTAACGGGAGATGCCCCAAAAGAAATTTTGAATGCGATTTCGGTTAACCAACCTCCTGACTATATCAAACTGTCCCATCATGGAAGCAAGACGGGTACGGATATATTTACTGTAGATGCCTTCATGCCTAGACTTGCGGTTATCTCAGTAGGTAAAAATAACTATGGCCATCCGAATGACGAAGTACTAAATCTTTTAAAAGAAAAAGGAATAAGAATATTAAGGACAGATGAAATGGGTGATATAGAAGTTGAAAGCGATGGAAGAGGCTATCTAATTAGATAAATCTTGACAATTTTTTTGTATATTCCGCTAGCGTGTCTGCCGCTATCGACCTTAAAAGGTCTATATCATATTCATCAAGATCTATTGAACTTTTTTGGTTATTCTTCTTGGCTTTTTCCGCTGCTAATACTACATCTCCTAACAATAGACGCCTTTCAACTTCCTTGTTGGTAACTGCAGCAGCAATCAAGCGTTCAATATCCTCTTTTGGCATGTATCTATTATACTATAAGTTATTGAAACTGCAAGGACCATGTGAGTTGGTAAACTAGGCCCTTTCTTGTTTAATGGGTTTTTCTGGATATTGCCTACAATGGGTTAGAGTTGGATCAATTGTTGTTTCGTTCGAAAGAAGCGGCACCTCTATAGGTTTCTTGCTGGCTTCAACGCCTGCTTCCTTTATCTCTTCTTCACATCCTGGTTTAACGACAATGACTCTCAGCCACGGTGGTTTAGCTACTGATTGTGGAAGCATTTCATATTAATAGTAAATCTATGTTTTCAAAAATCAATAAGGGTAAGGTTTATTTGGGGCTAAAAAGTAGTTCAAACTCTTCATCTTTGTCATTTACTGTTTTTGCTATGTTACATGCACTTTGAGAGGAGATTCTGTGATTTTTAATACGCTTATTCAGTTTTTCCCAATCGCCGTCAAGTAATATAAATTTACCGGCCCTGGCTCCACGGCAAATTCCATTAACACGGGGTGGCGCAAACGATTGGTCATATTCCCCGATAGGTAATCTATCTTCACCAATTGGATCAAAACTCGAAATGGCACAGTGCCAGCATACAGGTAATGCCTCTGTTTTTAATAATCCCATAGTACATATTATATAGGAAATTGAAGCCAAAATCAATTCCTTCAAGAAACCACTTTTTTAAATGTAGTAGAATAGGTATATGACTAAAGACAAAATAATCAGTGTTTTGCAGGCTATAACCAAGGCTAAAGAAGTTAATTTGGAGTTTCCTGAAAATGAAGCTTTTGGAGATTATTCGACAAACATTGCCATGATTTTGGCCAAGAAAGAGAGCAAAAATCCTAAGGAATTGGCTCAAGAATTTGTTTCAAAACTTCAAAAAGACAGAGAATTATCCGAAACTGTTGAAAAAGTAGAAATTGCTGGCCCTGGTTTTATTAACCTCTGGCTTAAAAAAGATGTATTAGTTGGTAATTTGATAGAGATTGATAGTGAGAAAGAAAAATATGGCTCATCTAATTTAGGAAAAGGCAAAATTGTTATTATTGATTACTCTTCACCCAATATCGCCAAACTTTTCGGAATAGGACACTTAAGATCAACAATCATTGGACAGGCTCTCTACAATATATATAAATTTTTAGGGTACGAAACAGTTGGGGATAATCATTTAGGAGATTGGGGAACTCAGTTTGGCAAGCTTCTTTATATGATTGATATGGGTAAAGTAACAGACTTTGATATTTCAAAGCTTGAGGAGTTATATGTTAAATTTCATAGACTGGCCGAAAAAGATCCCACACTTGAGGAAAAAGCGAGGCAGTGGTTTAAAAAACTTGAAGAAGGGGAAGGTTACGCAAGGGAAATTTGGCAAAAGTGTGTAAATGTATCGCTAAAGGAATTTGACAGGGTATATGACTCGTTAGGTGTAAAAATCGATTTTGCATTTGGGGAAAGCTATTACGAAGCTGAAATGAGAGAATTGTTAGATAACCCTTCTATTCAAAGGCATGTTTCGGAGGGGGAAGATGGCGCGAAAATTATTGATTTAGCTAAAGAAGGCATTAATACTCCCTTAATGCTTCTTAAGGGTGATGGGGGGACAACCTATGCAACCCGGGATCTAGCTACGATTTCCTTCAGGGTTAGAAAATGGAATCCAGATATTATTATCTATGAAGTTGGAGCAGAACAATCATTATATTTTAAACAACTATTTGCTACGGCAAGACTTTTGGGTTTAACTAAGAAGGATATTGAATTCGTTCATACTGCTCACGGTCTTTATTTGGCGGAGGATGGCAAGAAATTTGCAACCAGAGAAGGGAAAACCATTAAGTTAGACGAAGTCTTAAATGAAGCAATAGATAGATCTAAAAAGCTAGGAAATAGTGATTTGAAGGTTGCAAGGATGGTTGGAATAGGCGCAATTAAATATTTTGATTTAATGCATTCCGTACAAAGTAATGTCGTTTTTGATTGGGAAAAAATGATGAACCTGGAGGGTAACTCCGGGCCATATCTTCAGTATACGGTTGCCAGAATAAATAGTGTTCTAGCAAAGAAAAACGCTGTTAGGGAGGTTGTGGGTAAAGACATTGAAGTAAACGAAGAAGAAATGACAATTCTAAGAACTTTAGTCCGATTTCCCGAGGTAATCATCTCTGCGGGAGTAAATTACTCACCCAATACTCTTTGCAATTTCCTGTACGATTTGGCATCAAAATTTAACACTTTTTACAATAAACATAAAATAATAGGAGGAACAAACGAAGAATTCAAGATTCTTATGGCTAAAGGAACCTCTCAGGTTTTAAGTACGGGATTAAAGCTACTTGGAATTTCAACCCCTGAAAGGATGTAGACAGTTTGATTATCAGCCTTGGTTAACCTATAATATTGAATGTATGCACGAGAGAGGTTTATCAGGAAGTTTGATTGAGCAAGAGGTTATATCCAAACCAATAGGATTAGATATTCATTTGCCTTTAGGCTTTATTGACTCCCAAAGGTTGAAGATGGTTGGTCTTGTATCCACGCTAACTTTATTGACAGCAGGCTGTACGTCTGAACAACATCAAGCTTTTTACTTTGGTTTAGGCGGTTTTGTTGTAAATACAGCTTTGACCTATGCAAATTTGAGTATCTGGTCTGAAGGTAAGTTTTCGGCTAAAGTGAAAGCTGGAATAAGTGCGGCAGCCGGGGTTTTGGGTTGTATAGATCCTGGGATAGCGCTCACGGAATGCGTATTGTCATCATTATTTATGGTTAGAGGAGTTTTCCATAATTGGGAAATGAAAGAAGAGATAAAGAAGATGGGCATTTCCGATGGTGACGAAGAGTAGATTATAGAGTGGGTTTATTCAAGATCTGTTCTTCCAGTTTTCTTTCAATATATGATGCATCTATTTCTTTAAGCATCTCTTCAATTTCTTTATCCTCAATTTTTATACCCTTTTCATCCGCCAGTTTTTTGACAAGTTGAAGAATCTTGGTAGTTTCTTTTTCTGAGTAAAGATTGACCTGAAGCTGAAGTTCTTGCCTTAGTTTATCTATCTGATTGGCTCTATTTTGGCTAATAAGAACAATTACAGTTAAAAATATTGCTTCGATTGATACTAGGGAGTTTAGGAAAGAGTGTGGATATGGATCAAATATTGGAATTCCCGGAACCTTTCCAACATTAATAAGTATCCAGACTATGTAAATAACAATATTAATAAAAAGAAAACCTACAGTACCAAAATATGAAGTTAAAAAATCCGCAATTTTAATAGCAAATGGTCTTTTTCTTAAAGCTTCGGCTTCAAAGCTTTTTATTATCTGGTGGCTTTTCCTATGATGAGTATTGGGCATTAACTAATTATACTATATAATTGCCAAAAGCAATGAATTATAAACTTCATTATTTACCCTCAGGACTTCGGGTTCTTGCTGTTCCCATGGCCAATTTGGAATCAGTAACGGTAACGGTTTGGGTTAAAACGGGTTCCAGGAATGAAGAAGAAAAAGTGGGAGGGATTTCCCATTTTTTGGAGCATATGGTTTTTAAGGGAAGCGCAAAAAGGCCTTCTGCAAAAGAAATATCGGTTGCTGTCGATTCAATCGGGGGAGAATTCAATGCCGGAACTTCCAAGGATTGGACTAATTTTTACATTAAAACGAGCGTTAATAATCTGGAAACCGCTTTTGACGTTCTTTCCGATATGGTTTTAAATCCTCTCTTGAAGACTGATGAAATAGAAAGAGAAAAAGGAACTATTATTCAGGAGATTGCCATGTATGAAGATACACCGATGGTAAAAGTTGGAGAAGTCTTTGAAAACTTAATATTTGCCGGAAATACACTCTCTTGGGATACTGCAGGAACCCCGAAGACAGTAAAAAATATAACTAGAGATGATTTCTTACGATATAGAAAGATGCATTATTACTCTGAAAATATGTTAGTTTCTGTCGCCGGCGGAGTTTCCGAGGAAAAAGCGTTAGAGCTTGTCAAAAAATACTTCGCAGATATTAAGAAAAGCTCTAGTCCGGAGTATAAGTATCAACATTTTGAAACTAAACAGAAACTTCCTCAGATTAAGTTAAAGACCAAAAAAGAAGAACAGGCCCATTTTATCTTAGGATTTATGGCAGACGGGAGGAAATATAAAGGAAGATATGCCCAAGGACTTCTCTCGGCGGTATTGGGCGGGGGTATGAGTTCCAGACTCTGGGTTGAAGTTAGGGAAAGAAGAGGGCTTGCATATGCAGTGAGGACCTCGGTAGATAGATACTTAGAAACAGGATACATCGGCACATATGCAGGGGTTGATCCTAAGAGGGTAGATGAAGCAATTAAAGTAATTTTGGATCAGCTCTACGGCATAACTTCCGGGAAGTATCCAATAACTATTAAAGAGCTTAAGGACTTTAAAGAATTCCTTAAGGGTCGCTCTGCCTTAGCTTTGGAAGATACAAAGATGGTTTCGGACTTTTTTTCAGACCAAGTCTTGTTTATGGACCACGTACTAACGCCTAAGGAGGTATTCAAAAAAGTTGACGAAGTATCCTTGGATGAGATTAATTTTGAAGCGGGAAGATTATTTATTCCCTCCCGATTGAATTTAGCTATAATAGGGAACTATAATGACGAAGCTAAGTTCAAAAAATTACTTAGATAACAAATTTATTAAAGTTCTCCGGGTTAATTAGTTCGGGAGTGTTGTGATAAGTTTCGGTAAAGGTTTTTGGGAATTTTATCTTCTTGGCCGTATTTAATTTAAATTCATATCCTTTAACATTACCGTCAACTATTTCCAAGTAGTCAACTTCTGAGCCGTTCAGATTTCTCCAGAAATAGGAGGGTGTAGTGGTTAATCCGGAACTAAGTTTTTTAAACCTTTCTATTACCAGAAAATTTTCCCAGAGTCTTCCGTAATCTTCCCTTATTGAAAGCGGACCAAATTGGCCTATCAGCTGATTTCTTATACCTAAATCAACAAAATACACTTTGTATCTTCGACCAATCTCGCGCCTGGGATTTTGAGAGTAGGGGTGAAGTCTTTTGATAACAAACGATTTTTCCAAAATGTCAAGGTAGGAAAGGAGTGTTTTTCTATCAATTTTAACTCTACTCGATAATTCGTTTTCGTTTAGTTCAGATCCTATTTGAAAAGCAACCGCTCGGGCTAAATTAATAAGCGCTTCCGAACTTCTTATTCTTGAGTATGATAAAATGTCTTTGAAAAGAAAGCTTTCTACTATCTTTGCGAGTTGGGCTTTTTTGTAGTCCGGCTTATTTTCAAGAAATACTTCGGGATACTCTCCGTAGGTTAGTATTGATTCCAGCGTCCGATCGCCAAACTGATTAATTTCGGAGTACGAAAAAGGCAAAAGAGTAAAATCGTAATATCTTCCGGTTAAGGCGTCGGACATCTTATTTTTAATTTCAAAACTTGATGAGCCGGTAACAAGTAATTTAATGAATTTAAAATTATCATGAATAATTTTGAGTGTCAGCCCCGGGTTAGAAAGACGTTGGACCTCGTCAATTATCAGAAATGATTTATTCCTAAGTAGATTTTCCAAGTTTTGGAGAGATGTGGTATTGACGACAGAGAAGTCTTCTTCAACATCGCAATTAAGTTTGAGGATTTTATCTTTTTGACAGGGAAGGTTCTTTTGAATTTCATCAATAAGAGTGGTTTTACCCGCCTGTCTTGGACCCAAAATAATAATGATTTTATCGGATTCCAGGAGAGTTTTAGTAACAATATTTTGTATTGACCTTGGTATCATATTCCCAATATTAGTACTAATTTTGTGTATTTGTCAAGTGGTGATAAGTTTGCTAAAATTCTAGAAAATGAAAGGACTTGAATTTCCCATAATCGGCACAAAGGTAAAAGGAGTTACAAAGAAGTTTGATTTAACATCGCCCGCTACAAGGAAAGCCTATTTTGAAGAGAAATGTGGGGATGAAATAAAACATATTAAAGATTTTTTAAAGGAAAAATCGTTCATGGCCTTCTTATTGGGTAAGAAAAACTCGGGAAAAAGTACCTACGTTAAATTATTTATGGAAATATTTGGAGAAGATACAATTGAGTTTGTTTCGGTAGGGGATATGGTGAGGGAAGTGTCGTCTAATTGGGAGGCTTTCAAAAAAAGCGAGGATTTCAATAAACTCAAAAGCCTGTATAGAGGTTATATTTCTTTTGATGACGCAGTCAGTGCCCTAATCGGAAGGTCCACGTCGAAGCTTCTGCCTACGGAATTTATTATGGCTCTTCTTAAATTAAAGATATCCAAGCTTGACCTTAAAGGAAAATCAATGTTTATAGATGGATTACCCCGCGAAACCGATCAGGTATCATATTCTTTGTATTTTAGGGATCTTGCAGGATACACCGATTCTCAGGATTTATTTATTCTTATTGATATTCCCGAGAAAGTAATTGATGAAAGAATCAAATACCGAGTGGTTTGCCCGATATGTGCAACGTCCAGAAATAAAAAACTCTTAATTACCAGCAAGGTTAAATACAATGAAAAATCGAATAGTTTTGATCTAATTTGTGATAACCCGACTTGTAAAGGAGCCGTGATGCAGGCCAAGGAAGGGGATGATAAGGGATTGGAACCAATTCGTGGAAGACTTATCAAGGATGAAGAGATATTAAAAAGCGTATTTGCCATTCATGGAATTCCAAAGATACTTCTTAGAAATCACGTTCCCGTAAAAGAAGCAAAAACATATTATGATGACTACGAAATAACTCCCGAATATGTACTTAATTGGAATAGAAAGACAAGAAAAGTTGAAGTTAAAGAAAGACCCTGGAGTGTAAAAGATGATAATGGCGTGGAAAGCTATAGCCTTCTTGCGGCTCCCGTTCTTATCCCCATGCTTAAGCAGATGGTTGATGTTTTGAAATAAAAAATGAAAGATAAAAATAAACTGACCAAAACAGAACAAAAATACTATGATGCCATTAAAGAAAGTGGAATTGCTCCCATACCAGCAGAGGATGTATATTTTGCTGTTAGGGGGGAAGTTGGTGGAAGGAGGGGTATTTTGGAAACTGAGTTGTGGGTTAGTAAAATAAGAAGGAAGCTTGGCCCGGGATCAATTGTCAGCAGACATGGGTTTGGTTACCTCACGGAGGGAGATTGCCGAAAAAGTTTGGAACGAATGACTAGACTTTCTTCAGGAGAAAAAGAATAAATAGGGAATTGAGAATGTGTTAAAATAACCTCGAGCCCCTGTAGTTCAACGGACAGAACGGAGGAATCCTAATCCTTTGATCCAGGTTCAATTCCTGGTAGGGGCACCTCGACTTTTCAGTAGAAGTTTGACTCAATCATCAAGTCAATTGCTCTTGTTCTTGAAAAATAGCCACAATGGCATTTTCCTAGACTGTGAGTATTTTTGATCGCCATCTCTCCCAACTTTTCCCTGATTCTATGAACAAGTGCTTCTATTGTGTGAATATCGCAATTAGTAACTTGAGATGATGTTCTAGGATTACGGTTACTCATATAAATCTCGCCGACAGAAGCTGGAATAATTCCTGTAATGTCTATCTTTGTCAAGTTGTGAATAACACAATAAATATGATTTTCTGACACTGTTAAATCTTGACCTAATTTCTCGGAAAAGTCTTTTCTGAGCGACTGACCATCGGATAGCAAAAACCCATCCTTAATTGTCTGTTTGTTTAATTCGTTTAATGTTTCTACCACAGGTAAAGTATTATATACTATTGGGGTAAATTCCGGGGTGTAGTGAATCGGTATCACGTTGCGTTCGGGACGCAAAGACACTGGGTTCAATTCCCAGCACCCCGACCAATTTAGCTATGGAAATAGATAAAACCACCAACCTATTGGTTCTCAGAACTTTATTCTCAAAGCCTCCAATTGGGCAGGAATTGTTTCGAAATTATATATTGGACGAATATGGATATCCAATCGTTAGAAGTAAAAAGGAGGCGGTAAGGATATTAGATGATCCAAAATCCAGTTTCAGACTAAGGGTTGCGGCTACTATTTTTGCTGGAGGATACAAAGAGGTTATGAGAGTAGTACAATCGTTCCAAACAGGGAAAGAAGGCCTATTTGATGCTGATTGAATAGAGGTTTGGGGTTTGAGAATCTGCTCCAAGGTTTGTAAGAATTAGAAGTTTTTCTCCATTTAAGTAAGGAAATACGTAAGGGGGAGTGTAACCTCCTGAAAATACAATTTGTCTATTTGTTCCATCATGGTCCATTATTGTAATTCTTCCTTCATCTCCCAAAACTAAATTTCTAGAATTTGGAAGCCAGAAAAGGGTTCGTTTTTCCCAATTATCTGTTGTATCTATCAAAAAATTCCTATCTTCTTTGATATCGTACACATAGGTGTGATCTATTTTGATATCTCTATTTTCTGTTTGGGTTGAAGCTCCTGGAATTGGTTTAATCAAGTTTGAATTAAGAGTACCAGACTGCGACGCAGTGTAAAGGATTTTTGTTTCATCAGAGGAGAACTTTACTAGACTTGCCTTTCTTTGGATCATATCTATGATTTCCGGAGGCAGGTTTCTAATTTGTGCTGCGAGCTTTACCTCTCTTTCTTTGTTCCATGCATCCTGGGTTGCTGTTTTTTTGCCCGCAATATTAATTCTTTGGGATTGGGGAGTAAATCTTCCGCTATCTAAAAGGAACGAGCCCCCGGAAGTTTCCAAGAGAATTTCTCTTCCGTCAGGGGAAAATTGCCATGAAGCCTGTGTCAAGTCTCCATCTGTTATTTGTCTTGGATCTTTAGCAAAACCGATGGGGAAGTTAATGTTTTCCAAGATCCACAAACCATCTTTCCCTGCATATGCAATTTGAGAGAAATTATCAGATGATGCGGGTTGGATTACTCCGTCTTGCGTAATAGGGGAAAATGAGGGGGTAGATCTAAAAAGATCTGCCCTAACTTCGGTAACAGTTTCTTTTTCTACGGTTAATCTTTTATACCAAGTAATAAATCCACTTTTTCTAATTTCGATATCATATGTTCCCGGAGATAGGGAGAAGTTTGAATCGGATGCTCCGATGAGGTCTTTATTGACAAAGACCTGTGCTCCAGTTGGATCAGTTTTTACTACTAAGATACCTTTTGATACTACTTTTAAGGTTTTAAAATCCAATCGGTAGCCTTTGGCATAAGTAACCGCCATATAGCCGAAAAAGGCAACAACTACAATTCCTAAGAAAAATAAAAGCACTCGTATCTTGGTCATGCCTGTATTATACTATATCCACCTATGCTTAGGAAAAATATTGCAATAGATTTGGGAACTGCCAATACGGTTGTTTGGGTAGCAGGCGTCGGGATTGTTGCTAACGAGCCTACGGTTGTTGCTATTCAGGCAGACACAAATAAAGTCGTTGCCGTTGGGGAAGATGCCAAAAAGATGCTGGGAAGAACTCCTGAAGCTCTAACCGCAAGTCGTCCCATGAGAGACGGGGTTATTGCAGATTACCAAGTAACAGAAGCCATGCTTAAGTATTTTATTGGAAAAGTCCTTGGAAGATTTCAACTTTTTAAGCCTAATGTTATGGTCTGTGTGCCTGCAGGGTGCACTCAAGTGGAAAGAAGGGCAGCACTAGATGCAACTTTAGCAGCAGGAGCGGGACATGCTTATCTTATTGATGAACCTTTAGCTGCTGCAATTGGGGCAGGAATTCCGGTATCTGCTCCTTCAGGACATATGATTGTTGACATGGGCGGGGGTTCCACTGAAGCCGCAGTGATATCCTTAGGGGGAGTAGTTGTTCATAAATCAGTAAGGGTTGCCGGAAATAAAGTAGATGAGGCAATTGCCAACTATCTTAAAAAGAAACACAATCTTATCATTGGCGATCAGACTTCGGAAGAAATAAAATTAAAAATCGGTTCCGCAACTGCAGTTTCCAAAGAAGAAAAATTGGAAATATCGGGACGGGACCTTGTCTTTGGTCTTCCCAGAAGTGTTATTGTTACATCATCTGAAGTGACCGAGGCAATTCGTCCTACACTTCTTCAAATAATAGGGGCGGTTAAACTGGTACTTGAAGATACGCCGCCGGAGTTGGCATCCGACATTATAGATAAAGGGATTGTAATGAGTGGAGGAACCGCACTTTTAAGAAACTTTGATAAACTAATGACGGAAGAAACAGGTGTCCCGGCACACGTGGCCGATGAGCCATTATTATGTGTTGTCAGGGGTACCGGACTGGTTCTTGAAAACATAGAACTTTGGCGTAGAAGTATATCGACTAGAGGGTAGTTACTTAGGAAAGGTGGCAGTTTAAAATTAATAAATATATGGAGATAAAATTGTATTCCAAGAGTACTATAGTAATTTGTATATTTCTGCTATAGTAAATAGGTCTATTGACTATATATATTGAGGACAAACTGAGGATAAGAGAAAAATTTTGTATAGGAAAAATTGATAAAAATATTTATACATATTGTTCATTTAAATAGATAGTAACTTTATTAAATATATCTTGTAGTTTAAGACATATAACTACTTGATTTCAAAACTCGAGGGTATTATACAAATAATTATATTATTTAGTTATAGGATATGAGAGATTGCAAATTTTTATATATTTTATAATTAAATTTAGGATCAAGTTGTTAATAAATGAATATAGGATGTCAAAAATGAAAAAAACGACAGTTAAAACGGCCCTAAATTACGCCATTATTTTACGTGTTAGATTAGTTAGCACTACGAAGGAGGAAGTGCTAAGGAAAATTTCAGGCTTTTTACATATAGGGCACAAATTTAGCCTTTTTACTCCTAATCCGGAGATACTAGTTGAGGCTAGCAGGGATAAAAACTATCTAAATATACTTAATTCGTCAGATTTAAATGTTCCAGATGGTATAGGACTTAATTTTGCGTCCAAATTTCTTTACGGAAAGTCTCTTAATATAACTCCCGGACGAAAACTTTTTTGGGACTTAATAAAACTCTCTTGTCAAAATAAATGGAAAGTATTTTTAGTGGGGGGATTAGGAAATGAAGTAACATTAACAAAAGAAAAACTGGAAAATAGTTTTAAAGGACTTACCATTAAATGTTTAAAGGGACCAAAACTGGACAGTTTTGGAAAGCCATTAAATATAACAGAAGAGAAAGTAGAAAAAGAAGTAGTTGAGAATATTAATAAATTTAATCCGGACATTCTTTTTGTGGGATTTGGGGCACCCAAGCAGGAAAAATGGATTCATAACTGGTTGCCTAAGTTGAATATTGGTGGGGCTATGGCAGTAGGAGGTACATTTTCGTATATTTCGGGTAAATCCTCACTTCCCCCCAGTTGGATGGAGGTAACCCACTTTGAATGGCTTTGGAGGCTCCTACACGAGCCTAGAAGAGTATCAAGAATACTGAATGCTGTAGTTATTTTTCCGCTGAAAGTGATTGTAAGCAAATTTGCTTGAGATCAACCCCTATTTGTTTGAAGTAGATTCCATAACTATCTTCATAGCCTTGAAGTATTTTTTTGACCTCTTCAATATATTCTGGCACTGGTTTTATTTTTACAATACGGACTAGTTCTTCTGGATCAATAAACGGGTTCATTAAATCGTGACCCCATTCACAGCACCCTTGTATCAAACACGAGGCCAAAATTTCGTGATCGAAACCATAATCGGTTCCATGAGCTTCTTTCATCGCTTTTGAAGCGGAACAATTTATACATCCGCGGATTTGGATAAAATAGGGTACATTTTCTTTCATGCGGAGATTTTATCACAAAGTTATTGTGAAGTTGATGTTTTCGACCAGGTTTTTGCAAAAGCCTCCTTTGCCCTATAGAGCCTTCCTTCAACGGCACGCTTGCTTATTCCCAACACTTTGGCAATTTCCTGATATGAAAGATCCTCCCAGTATTTTAACCAAAGAAGCCTTCTTTTTTCGTAGGGGAGAAGGTTAAGGCAGCCGTCTACTGATCTTCGTAGTTCCTGAAGTGAAATCTTTTCTTCAGGGGAAAGGAATTTATCATCCGAAATATTAAGATTTCCGAATAAAGGAACGACAATACCCGAGTTTCTATTTATTTGGTCACGGTAGTAATCAGCAATTTTATTTAAGGCAATCCTGCAAAGCCAGGTAAAATAGCTTGATTTATGTTTGAATGTGTTCCATCCCTTCCAGGCAGCTGTCATGGTATCTGAAAGAACCACATCAACGGCGTCTTCATTTCCTCCGATGTGTTTAATAACAAACTTAGTTAGGGGAAGAGCAAGTTTTTTGTAGGTGTTTTCAAACGGAATGTGTGGGTTTTTCTTCATACCGACGACTAACAGTTTATACCTATGGTGACAGTTACTACAAGTGTTCCAAAACAGAGATATATCCCGAAATTGGAAATAGGTAGAAATTTAGCTCTTGTTCTAGAGAAAGCCAGAACGAGTTTAGATAGATTTGTAGAATACCCTTCCTCTGGAGGAAAACCGGCAAGTTCGGAAGCTAATTGGGTTCCTATTGACTGGTTTGGAGCAAAAGTAGAAGGCATTTTGAAAAAAAGAGGGGAAAGGGTATAATACTTGAAAATATGAAAGATCTAGGATTGGTAAATATTGGAACAAAAGAAAATCCTGTTTTGGTTTCTAAAGATGCCCTTAGTAATAATCCTGATAATCAACAGAGATTTTGGAGCGGGGTTGCTTCGGGATCGACATTACCATCTGCTGACCCTCAAACAGACCAAAAGGCTTTAGATTTGCTTCTTAAGGCAAAAAAGTAATGTCTGACACCATTAAAGTTTCTGCTCCTGGGAAATTAATAATTTCGGGTGAACATGCGGTTGTCTACGGCTATCCTGCTTTAGTTGCAGCAATAAATAAGAGGCTTACTGTCGTATCAGCAAAGGGGAAAATAAAAATTAATTCAGAGATACCTATCGGATGTGGAATGGGATCTTCCGCTGCTTATGCTGTGGCCATTTCTGCTGTAAACACCATACTTAGGAGTAGAAAATTTGATTTGAATAAAATTAATGAAGTTGCCTATAAAGCTGAGAAGAAAAGGCATGGAAATCCCAGCGGTGTAGACAACACTGTTTCAACCTACGGTGGTTTCATATGGTATAGAAAAGAGTCAGAAGATCTTAAGTTATTTTCGCCCATCAAAGTAAAGAAAGTTCTACCCAAAATGTACCTGATTGATACGGGAAGACCTATTGAGTCTACTAAAGAGATGGTTGCCCGAGTTGGAAGATTGTATCGAAAGGATTCTAAGAATATTGAGTTTGTTTTTGACGAGATAGAAAAAGTAACTAGGAATTTCCTGAAATATCTCCTTGGAGGAAAAGCTAACAATTTTTCTAATCTCATAAAAGAGAATGAGAAATTGCTGGAAAAGCTGGGAGTTGTTTCGAATTTTACGGTTAAACTTATTCGAAAAATTGAAAAAATCGGTGGGGTCGCAAAGATTTCAGGTGCAGGAGGATCGAAAAATAGATCCGGAATTTTGCTTGTTTACCATAAAAATATAAATAAATTAAAAAACTTTGCTAGGAAGGAAAGACTAGAACTTATTGAGATACAATTGGGAGAAGAGGGGGTAAGAATTGAAAAATAAAGTTAAAGTTTCTGCTCCGGGGAAACTCATGCTTTTTGGCGAGCATTCCGTGGTTTACGGAAGACCCTGCATCGTAACGGCTGTAAATCAAAGGATGAGAGTTACGGTAGAAGTAACTAAAGGTGATGGGATTGAGCTTGTAGCACCTAATGTTGGAATAAAAAACTTTAAAGCTTCTATCTCAACACCTTTGGATAAACTTCCAAAGGGAGCAAGATTTGTGTTTGCTGCAGTAAAAAATTTCAACAAAAAATATAAAGTTGTATCTGGTCTGTGTATTAAAACCCAGAGTGGTTTTTCAAGCGAGTTTGGATTCGGTAGTTCCTCATCCGTGACAGTATGTGTTGTCAAAGCACTTTCACAAATATTTGATATAGATATTTGTAGTAATATACTGTTTGATATATGTTATCGGTCGGTTTTAGACGTTCAGGGTGTGGGTTCAGGATTTGACATTGCTGCTGCGATATGGGGGGGGACTTTATATTTTGTCGGTGGAGGAAAAACAATAAATTGTATAACAAAAAAAAAGATGCCATTAGTCGTTGGTTATACTGGCATTAAGGCAGATACTACAACTTTAGTTAAAAGGGTTTCGGAGTTAAGAAAATCTAATCTCAAGTTGGTAGACTCAATCTTCGATATTATCGACTCAATTGTTAATATGGTTCATAAGTTGATAGTTAACAATGATTTTGACAATTTCGGGCAACTGGCAAATTTAAATCAAGGACTTTTAGATTCTTTGGGTGTAAGTACGCCTAAGTTGTCCGATTTAATATTTGCGGCAAGGAGTGCTGGAGCTTACGGCGCAAAACTCTCTGGGGCGGGGGGTGGGGATTGTATGATCGCTTTTGTATCTAATAAAAAGAGAATATTTGTCGAGAAAGCAATTGAGAAAGCAGGCGGAAAAGTGATCTCTATAAAAACCGGAGCAAAAGGGGTTAAAATTGAAAAATGAAAATAACGGCAAAAGCGCCCGCTAATATTGCCTTTATTAAGTATTGGGGTAAAAGAAACGAAAAATTGAGAATTCCTGCCAATTCTTCGATTTCGATGAACCTATCTAATGCTTTTAGTATAACTTCTGTAGATTTCGACAGTAAATTTAAGGAAGATGTTATTAAGATTGACGGTATCGTTTCTGTTGGAAGCGAAAAAGACCGTGTTGTAACACAGCTCGATTTGATAAGAAAGATATCGGGTAAGTCTCGCTATGCGGAAGTTGTTAGTGATAATAACTTTCCTAAAGCATCGGGTATTGCGTCATCCGCGTCTGGCTTTGCAGCCTTAACTTTGGCAGCTTCACTGTCTGCAGGACTTAAGCTTTCAAAAAAAGATTTATCTATTTTGGCAAGGCTCGGCTCCGGTTCAGCCTGCCGTTCAATTCCAGATGGTTTTGTTGAGTGGAAAGAAGGCTCAGTAAGCAAAGATTCCTACGCCTGTAGTTTATATCCAGCCGATTACTGGAACATATGCGATGCGATAGCAATTATCGGTCAAACGAGTAAAAAAGTAAGTTCCACCGAAGGACATATGTTGGCGCAGAGCAGTCCCTTTTATAGGACAAGAATATTGGGGATGCTTTCGAAGGTAAGGGAAATAAAACTCGCTTTAAAGAATAAAGATTTTACTAAGTTTGGAGAAATTCTTGAGGCAGAAGCTATAAATATGCATACAGTGATGATGACTTCAAACCCGGCCTTATATTATTGGTTGCCAAAAACCCTTGAAATAATTTTGAATGTGGGTGATTGGAGAAAAAAGGGGATTGAAGCATATTTTACAATTGATGCCGGTCCCAATGTTCATATCATTTGTGAGGAAAAGAATGCAAATAAGCTTGAAAGTAATCTATCAAAGCTCGGGAATGTAAAAGAGATTTTGGTGAATAGACCTGCAGTTGGGGCCCGTGTGATTAATTGACTATGACAAAAATTGTATTGGTGGATAAAAAAGATAAAGTTCTTGGACTTAAGGAAAAGTTTGCTGCCCATAAAATTCCGGTTCCCTTACATAGAGCAATTTCGATAGTAATTTTCAATAAAGACAAAAGCAAAATGCTTATTACCAAAAGATCATCAAAGAAACCGACCTGGCCCAATTTTTGGTCGAATGCGGTTTGTTCCCATCCTTATCCAAATGAAACGTATCAAAAAGCAGCCGAAAGAAGGCTATATGAAGAACTTGGTTTTAAAACACCTTTAAGAAAAGTGTTTGAACTTATATATAAAGCCAGAATGGATAATGGTGTTTGGGGTGAGCATGAACTTGACAATGTTTTTATAGGTAAATATGAAGGAAAGATTACCCCAAATCCTCAGGAAGCCGCAGGCTATGAATGGATTGGGATCAGGCAGTTAGAGATAGATTTGAAAGAAAATTCCAAAAAATACACGCCTTGGTTTAAGATAATATTGGAAAGATTATGAAAAAGCTTGCTTTATTTGATATAGACGGGGTAATTCATGGGGGGCACCTGATTTTTGACATAGTTCAAGATTCCGAAAAGAAGGGTATTATACCTTTTGGAGTTTGGAAGAAAATCCTTTTTGAGATTGAGGAATATAAATCCGGAAGGAAAAACTACAAAGAGGCTGCAGATAGTATGCTTGAAGCTTATGCAAAATCTCTTTACGGGCTTTCGTATAGGGATGTTTTTGACCACAGCTATAAATACATTTCTAATAGTAAAAAGAAAATGTTTGAGTATTTCCTCAAAATATTGACTGAATTAATAAAGAAATACGACATTTACTTTGTTACTACCAATTTTCAATTTATAGCTGAGGCTTATGCAAAATATGTTGGAATAAAGAATTATATAAGCTCAATTGCGGAAGTGAAGAAAGGTAAATTTACAGGCAAGGTTGAACTTTCGTTGGGGGGAAATAAAGGAATTGTGAGTGAGTTAATAAAAAAGTATGGAAAAAATGGTTCTGTGGCCTTTGGAGATTCCGAGAATGATGCGGATATGCTTAAAGAAGTTGAACATCCGTTTGTTTTTGAACCAAATGAGAAACTCGAAAAAATTTGCGTAGGTAATGGATGGAGAATGGTGGATAGAGATAGTGCCTACAAGGTCTTGACCAATCTTTTGTAAACCGGGCCTTTAATACCTCGTGATATAATTCATTCATGGCTAAATCTAAAGTTAAACTACCTTTAGGAACTACGGTTCCTGATCATATTGCAATTATTCTTGACGGGAATCGCAGATGGGCAAGGGCAAAAGGTATTCCCACACTGGAAGGACATAAAGCCGGGTTTGAAGCGGGAATGAAGATTGCCAAAGCTGCAAGGGGTTGGGGAGTACATACATTTACCGTTTGGGGACTTTCTACCGAAAACTGGGATAGATCCCCAAAAGAACTTGCGTATTTAATGAAATTGTATTGGAAGATGGTTTCGGAAGTTGAGAAGGAAGCTAAGAAAGATGATATTAGGTTTGTTCACTTGGGACGAAAAGACAGAATTCCCAAAAGCCTCGCACTATATATAAGAAGGCTTGAAGATAAGACAAGAAACAATGCATCTCATGTTTTCAATGCAGCCATTGATTATGGTAGCCGTGACGAAATTGTTCGGGCGGCTCAAAAAATAATTAAAGCTGGTGTTCCAGCCGAAAAGGTTGATGAAAAGCTTTTTGCTAGTTATTTAGATACAGGAGATCAACCATATCCAAACGTTGATTTGTACATAAGAACATCGGGAGAACAAAGAATGTCTGGTTTTTTGATGTGGCAGGCAGCCTATGCAGAATTTCATTGGGAGGTTGATCATCTTCCTGATATGACTCCTGAAAAATTAAGAGACATTATTATCGATTATTCTCGAAGAAGGCGGAGATTTGGAGGAAATGATACTGTTAGGCACTTTGAGTTTAATCCTGAAGTTACGGCAAAATTAGAGATTGCCTGGTGGAGACTCAAAAATATTCCTGAAGGAGTTTCCTTTACTCAGTATGCGATTAAGCACTTAGAAGAGCAATTCGGACTTTCAGCTAAACTTGCTAAGGATGCAGCAAAACTTTTAGTTGAAGCATTCTTGGAAGAGAAAAAAGCTAAATATGACAAAGCAGTACTTAAAATGAAAAAATTCTATGAGCTTGTTAAGGGGGAGGTTAAACTTGCGTTCGAACCAAAGCTTGTCGCATACCTTGAAGTTAAGATGCATAAAGAAAAAGGGGAGAATGAAGAAACGACTAAAGAATTTCTATCTGAAACCTACAGAATTTCTCTTTTTCAGGCGGCAAAGGCAGCACATTTAAGAGTTCTTGCCGCAATTGAGGGAAATAGGGGAAACTGGATTAAAGCAGAAGATTATCTCCAAAAGTATTATAAAGCACTCAAAGAAAGGGTAGCCTAGTTTTCACACTTCACTTAAGACTTATAGTCTATTTGATAAATATCTAATATGATTAGTACTATTTTTAGTGATTCAAGGCTAATATTGAAAATCTGAACTTAAGTATTTGAACTCTTCTATTCCTCAAAAACACAGAAAATATTAATAGGCCCTTGACTAGTTTTCACAAATGCTTTTATATATAGTAGTACTAAGTTTTAGATGTAATTTAGCTTAGAAAAACATAACTGCTCATGAAACGCTTTCTGCCTCAAAATATTTACGTATTCATTAAAAATAGGGGGCTGAAGGTAGTTCAACCATTTGCAGTATTAAGTAATACTAAGTTATACAAAGATATATTTCATGGGCTTGGATCTTTTAGAAAGATTGACTTTAAAGATCTATCCAAAAAAGTTTATGTCTTCGCTAAAAAGTTTCTTGTGCGTCTTACACCAAAGTTTGTAGTAGTTTCTGTTCGTAGACATACCCCCTTATTCCTAGCCTTTGTTTTTTTAACACCGGCAATAATATTATTGGGAGTTTTCATTTATTCCAAGTTAAATAGACCGCCTGCCTACGCGGCACCTTTTACTGGTGCTGTAAGGGTTTCTAAACAGTCAACTACTCTTTCAACTTCCGGTGACTGGCTAAAAGCGATGGCTTTTTCTGGTGATGGAGTTAATGGCGATGCCGACTATTTTAATCCTATTCATCCAGGTAGCGGAGTTAGCGATGCCGCTGGGGGTGCCGGGACAATGGCGGCTGGGCATTTATCTTTACCAACCACGGCAACCAGTAACTATGATTCTGCTGGTGCTCAATTTATCCCATTTAAACCCAATTCTGACGGCAATCTCTATGGAGTAACTTTAGCTTTACAAAATACCGCAACATCAATCGTTAATCGTAATGTGGTGGTTGAAGTATTAAGATTTCCAACCGCTTCATATACCGGTACCCCGCCTTCAATTAGCTGGTCAAATTATGTTGCCTGTTCGGCTCTTAATACCTGTACCTATCCGGCGGATGTGGTTATCGAGAGGAAAGAAGTAATGCGTTGGGATCAAACCATCTCCGGAGAAACTTTGGGACCTGCCCACTACGGCGTGCATTATATGGAATTTCGTTTTGACCCGCCGCTTGCGGTTACGACAACTTCGCATTATGGCTTCCGTGTTTATTACAATTCTTTAACTTCCTTGCCAACCTGGCCAAGAAACGGAACCACTAAACCTAATGTAAACGCCATCAATTTCGGTCTGGGTATTATTGATGTTGATGTGACAGATAGTTCCACAGTAACAATTCCTTTAGCTAATACCGGCAATACCACAAGTGCTGCCGGGGTGATGGTGGCTATAAATTCGGCAGCGATTTCAGGCGGTGCTAATGTTGCCAGAACTCAAAATGAACATTGGACGGGTACTTATTCTTTGGCTAGCGGCAATTGGGCAATTACGGGTTCGGTTTCCGGAACCCAAACGGCAAAACTAACAACAGTTGCAACCGGTGGAACCGGCGCTTCTTATGTCAATGACGGAGTAACCTCAACTACTTTATCAGCCAATGCTACAGCCTCGACCAGATTATGCGTTGCCTCCATAACCGGTTTTGCGGCTAATCAGATTATTGACATCTGGGATTCACAAACAACATCCATTCAAAGAACAATTTCTTCTGTTAATGCAACGGATGCCAATTGTAGTAATGGGCCTTCAATTATCGTAATGGCAGCTCTTGCGGCGACCGATGGTTTTACAACTGCTAAAAACGCAACAGTTGCCAGAGCGGTCTGGAAATTAAGAATTATTCAGGGCGCTGAAGAAACAATTTCTCAAGTTCTTTCAACGACAAAATTCTGTGTGGGTGACGCCTCGGCTTTTTCTGTGCCTGGCGCAACTTACAACAACGTCGTGCTTTGGGATGATAATTCGGCTCAAGGAGTAAATCGTATTATTACATCCGGTATCGTTGATAATGATGCGGCTTGTACTACGCACCCCGGGGACGACAGCATATCGGTTGCCACCACAATTGCGGCATTTACGGTTGCACAAAATGCTCACATAGCAGAAATTTCTACAAATTTTTCTAATTTTGGTTCTCCTTCAAATGGGGCAGTTTTCCGTTTTACTTCGCTAAATATGGGACAAAATCCCACCTCTAGCGGAACAATTTACATGCTTTATAGCCGAACAATTGCACCGGCAACATCCGCCTGTCCTTCGGCTCCCTGTAATAACTATCCATGGATTGCTAACCTACGTCACCCTTTCTATGTTAGTTACGGTGATGCCGATACGTCGGCACCTATTGATGGAGATTTTGTTATTGTGGGAACGGGTGCGGTCGATCCGGATACCAACGACTCAACTAATCTTTCTAGCGATTTACTATTAGCCAATATTTCACCGCATACGGTAACAATTGACAAAAATTTTGATATGCCTCTTATTTATACTGGTTCAACTGGGGATACCGCTACGGCTAACTGTGAGCCATCAGGTGCCATCGGGGCGGTTGGGAATGGAACAACCTGCCCGGCTTCGGCTGCGTATGGAGCCCAGTCTAATGGTTTTGTTTCCATGTTGATTGGAACCAGAGCTAAGCTTTCTTTCTCTAATACTGCCAATCAACGTTACCGTTTGGTTGCACCTGGAAAAATTATTCTTTCTTCGGGTGCGGCTTTAGAACTTGGAAGTTCATCTGCTTCCTTACCGCAAAGTACAACCGTAGATTTATATCTCGATTCATCCGGACCAAATGTCTCTTCTGCACTAACTTCAGACTCAACCACCAACACTTATATCGATGTTGCCTCAACCGATGGATTTTACATTGGTGATACGGTTATGGTTAAAGATGCTAATTCCGTTCCTATAACCAGGCTTATTGCTGCGGTTACATCAAGTACCCGTTTGACTTTTACCGCAGCCATGGTTGCAGGTTATACAACTGCCCAAAATGCGACCGTTTCGCGCGGTCCATCAACCGATATTCCAACCGGTGCTGATCGCCGGGCCCAAATTTACAATTTTGCTCATTATGTTTCCTCAACGGCTTACTATGGCGCTAATAATAAAATATATTCTTATGGCTCCGATTCCTATCGAACCGCTTCTGCCGACTTAGCTGTTGATATTGACGGAAATATTGACACCGGGTATCTGGCGGGGGAACAGGCAATGGCTGGAAATACATGGGTAGATGTAACCGATTCTTCAGGGTCTTTGGCAGGAAATTGGTCAGCTTTAGATTCAATTTCTGTAGCTCAAGGGACAAATCAGGCGGTTAATAATTGGGACTCCTCAATAGGCATGGGGGTTGATGATAATGCCAACCAGTTTCCTACTTGGGCAGGAGGAACAACCGGTGGAGGAACATCGGCCTTGGGTTATAACGGAGACGCTAGTTATAACACGGAAATTGCTGAAATTGGTACAATTCCTTTGACAAATATTTATAATTCCGATTACAATGGCGGATCACCACTTTTTTCTCAGAACTATAACACTTCATCTACCTGGACAGTTTTTGGCGATAATGCCAATACAGAAGAAGGTGACGCGGTATACTTCGGTGATCAGGGGGGAACACCTCTTTATGCATTAGAGTTTAATATAGGAACGGCAATAAGTGCCTCTGCCACTCGCGTTTGGGAATACTGGAATGGATCAAGCTGGACCAGCTTTACCCCGTCTGCCGCGTGGAAATACCTGGTGCGTGGCAATAATGTTGTCGGCGGTTTGGCAGATTATTGTATGCCATTTAATGCCAGTCCGACTTATCCGACCGCAACAGTTCAATTAACTGATACAAACACATATTTTACGGCTGGTCAGTGGGTTAAAATAAAAGATGACGACTCCCCGACAATTATTAGAAGAATTTCTTCTGTTACGGCGGGTGCCCCCGCCAATGTTGTTTTTACTGAAATTATTCCTAGTGGTTACACTACGGGGGCAAATGCCAAAGTGTGTGTACCTAACGGGGGACAGTGGCAGTCCATGGATACCTCAAACCTCTTTACCCAAACCGGAAAAACACTAATATTATGGAATTCGTGGGACACACCAAACGCGGCCAAAAGTATAGTTAATGGCGTAAATGCCTATTGGGTTAGGAATCGTATTTCTGCCTTTACTTCATGGACGACAAGCCCAATTAATCAGACAACACCGGTTGGCATGCAGGGAGTGGAAACCTCCAATTCACACCCCCTAACGGTATCAAATACTGTACTGGAGGCAAGACTCAATAATCTTTCAACCAGTGCATCGTTTGATCCCAATGAAAGTTGGGTTTTACGTTACAACGATAATTCCACGGCCTTGGCCAACCTCAAAACTACGCGTTGGTATGAATCACAAGTTACAGCTTGGGGTACGGCCCACCGTTGGGTTAGTCCAAATCCCGACAATGAAACAAGTGCATATTATGAAGTAAATAGTGAAGTTGCTGATTGGCGTACGCTTAATGGTGGATTTAATTGGGATAATTACTCTGTTACGGCAAAGGTGTATATGAACAGGGCAGTTTCGGGAACTAAACGTCTAGGTATATTTTTACGTCAGGATGCCGATAACTATGGTTACGCTTTATATGTAACTCCAAATGCAACACCAGCGAATTCGCCACTCCAGTGGTATCGAACAACTGCTGGTGATGAAGGAACTACCACGGTTGGTTCAGCATTTAATGTGACGTTTAATACATTAACTTGGTATTGTATGAAAGCAGAGGTAGATACCGGTAGCAATAATTTAAGGGCTAAATTTTGGTCGCCTGTTTCCGAGGATTCGGATTGTAATGGGGATACTAATGAACCGGGGTGGATGCTGCAAGCAACGGACGCAACATACTCAACCGGCCGGTTTGGTTTGGCTTGCAACACCAATCTCTGCCGCTTTGATGATGTAACTGTTAAAAACATTGCCGGATCGGAAATCTGGTTTAATGATAATTTTAACGATACGGGCTGTTGGAAAGTAATCGGTTCAATTCACGGGAGTCAAGGTTGTGCTTCTAATTCAGTACCTTTTACCAGCGACTACATCAATTTTACGATTAAACATAAGGGTGGTGTGCAAGCGGGGGAGACGGGAACAAATGCACTTGTGGGGCCATTAAATTCTCCAGAAGAAGGCGACGAAATTTATCTTTCACCTCTAATGCGCGGAAGTAATATTGGTCTTGACGAAACTACAGGGATTACTACTTCAAATACTCATTCCAAGTATGAAAATTGGGATTTAACATATGATTCTACAAATAGTCACTGGGATGTTAGTGGGTCTCAATACGGGCTGGCGGGAACAACTACCTCGGGGAGTAGTTATACTTCTCCGGGTGGGGAAATTTCCCTGAAAGTCAAAAGTGGAACGCCGTCAGCACCTAAATTCGGCAACCGTGCCGCGTATTTCCAAAATAGTTTTCAGCGGGGAGGAGCAAACTTTACGGGATCAAATAACCACTCATCAGCTGTTTTAATTCAACCTTATTGGTCGGTTACTGGTTCCTCTAGCCTTTATAATATTGAAGGGTCCTCTGGAACAGCGTCACAAAAAGGAACGATTGATTTCTGGTTTAAACCTAACTTTAGCGGAAGCCCCGATTATATCCAGTATCTTTTTGATTGGACGGCCAATAATAACACGGATAGAATTTCGGTGAGAATATTGCCATCAGGAATTATGGAGGCTCTCGTGTGAGCCTCAACTACCCGTTCCAGCGTACTACAGACAAACTTTCCGGCGGTGGCAGGGGAGTGGAACCACTTCAGACTTTCTTGGGAAGACTCAAATAGTGGTGGATCGATGAATAAAAAATATGCCTATCTGAACGGGGTAGCATTTTCCACAAACCAAGGAAGTGCAGTCGGAGATAGAACTGCTAGTCTTGCCGGTCTTATTCGTTTAGGAAATTCCTGGCAATATAATTCTGGTTTTGATGGTGCAATTGATGAATTTGCTATTTTTGATGATGCGGTTGATTCATCATCTGGAGATAATTGGGGCAATTTTGATGGATCTCTGCCTTCATTGGCCTGGACGGCCGGTCAAACCGCTGGAACATCTTTGAATACGGGAGTTAATATCTTTTTGGCGCATTTTGATTCGGCTATGGATCCAAAAGAAGGTTTTGTCTGGGCAGACTATTTTACGGGGCACCCGGAAATGGTTTTTACCAATGGGGCGGATACCCTAACCGGCGATCGGATTCGGGTGGTAACTTACCCTTATAGAACAAGAATTTGGACCGACAATACCGGTTCGCAATATACCCCTTCTGCCCGTACTAAATATTCTGAGGGTTACGCTCAAGGATCGGAAATTGGTTGGATGACTGGCTTTCAGTATCATCATCGGGCGGCATCAACCAGTCAAGTTAATCCAATCACCTCCCCTGTATTAAATTTACGTCGTCAGGTAAGAATTTGGTCTGACGAAGACGCTACTCCTGCAGAAAATACTGCCCCAATCAATCAATCTTACGGAATTACTCTTTATTATCCGGGGGAAATAGACATTAACCATCTGGAATTAAACCAGCTTTTCTACGGTCTTTACCTTATCGGCAATCCCTATAAACCTGCCGCTCCGTACGCGAGCCAATACATTAGAAAAAGCGCCTTCAACAATATTAAACAATACCCCGTTTACACAGTTTCCAAAACTCTTGGTTCACAGACAATTGATGGTAATAATATTGCGTCGCTCGATTACACCTTTGTCGGCTTGAAAGAGGACTCTTCTTCGAATATTACCTTTTCTAATAACATAATTACCGCCTATATGAGAGATTCTGCTGCTTATAATCAGATTTATCTTAATGGGGGAAGGATCTTTACAGTTTCTGGAAATATCCTGCTAAATTCCCGTTATCCTTTATATTTGGCGGCGGGAACTGCCAAGGTTACGATTTCGGATAATGAATTTTGGCGGTTTAGACGAGCGATTCAGTTTATGGGTAACTCGTTTATTACTTTATCGGACGATACTTTTGACGGAGGTATTTCTTCAGAGGCAACAAACGGTTATTTTGGAACAGCTCTTTATGTTGCTCCCGGTACAAGTAATGTGGAAATTGCTGACGATGGTTCGATTTACGGCCGTTCGGTTCCCAACGAGGTTGATATAAATTTACCGCCGGACACGACAAGCTGGCTGGCCGGATCTTTATTCCGTTATACAGGAAATAATATTACTTCAACTAATCCCTATCATTATATGGGACTGTCCTCACAGGATAATTTTGGCAACGAATATGTGGCAACGGCCATACCCGGAGTAGACGCCAGAATTTCATTTGGCAAAAATATTGCCAATTTTACCAACTATGGCATTATGAGAACAACCGGTGCAGATTTGGATGATACGCTTGTTAAAACTGGGGGTGGGTATGCCTGGCGGATGGAATCTACCAGTGAGTCCGACGCTTTGGAATATACAGCCAAGGTAGTTGGTGTTTCTGGATCGCCGCTAGCTGTTACTGGTTATCTACGACTTAATGCAAATTACGGCACAGCTAATTTACCGACAGTGACTTTGTCCGGTTTGGGCATGACAGGCGCCAATCTTATTTGGACCGCCCAGTCAACTTCCGATACCTGGCAGCAGTTTGTTGTTTCCGGTACACCCACTGAATCGGCTTTGGCAACTTTAACGATCTCGGTTAAGTCCGAGCCGGTAATTGCCGATTCAGGTACAGCCGAAAATGTTGATGATGCTCAATCAATATATTTGCCTACCATGATTGAGGATACGGATAAAAACTGGACATGGAACGAGTGGGCGGGGTATAAATTGCGCGATGATCAAAATTTTACCTTTGATATTGTTGGCAACACCGCAAATAGATTGTTCTTAAAAGGTACAAGAATTCCTTTTGGAAATACCCTTCCAACTCAGCCATATGGGGCTAATTATGAGATTTTTTCGCCGCCGTATGTGTATTTAGACGATGTTTCAGTTTTGTCCGGTACGGTGGATACGGGAACATTGGACTTCCATTCTTCTGGTCAGCCTGTTTCGCCTTGGCTGTCAACAGGTTTAACTGCAGCTGGAATCTGGGGAGCACAGTGGAGTAGCTTTTCAGATATTACCGGATCATTTGGACAACTTTTGCAGGACGCGTTGATTGCCCGTTACGGGGATATCTCCGATCCTACACCGGCAAGTGGTGATTTTGACACGAATTTACCAACATCGGATGACGATTATTATAATAATGGAGTAATTATCTTTACTGAGGGAGCCAATAAAGGTGTTGTTAGAAGGATTTCTGACTATAATGGTTCGGCTAAAAATATTGTTGTTGATCCGGCTTTCCCACAGACGCCGGCAGACGGAGATAGGTTCGCAATTTTAGCAGCAACTGCCAATAGTGCTGCCTCCGGTGGGGCGACAGCGGCAGAAATTTGGAGTTATGCTTTACGACAATTAACTACGGAAGATTTGGAAGGTGGTGGAAGTTTAGCAACTCAAGCGGATATAACCGCTCTTAATAATATTTCGGCAGCTGATATCTGGGCTTATGCTAATAAAACAATTACGGGAATAACCTCCGCCGGTGCTCAGGCTATTTGGGATGCGGCTTGTGCTATTTTGAATACTTCCGGCAGTGTGGGGAAGTTGGTGTGTGATAATCTAGATGTTGCAGTTTCTTCCCGTTCCAGCTTAACTGCAGCTCAAGTTTGGGCGGAAACTACAAAGACAATCACTGGTTTGTCTGATCCGGCTCTAGCCGCACTAGCCAATTCTGTTTGGAGTAATACAACACGGGAACTTTCTGCCTATGGCAATACTCTAACTGCCCAAGCGGTTTGGAATGCATTAACTTCATCATTGACTACAATTGATTCAATCGGGAAACTTTTAGTTACTAATGTTGACGAAACTATTTCTTCAAGGTCAAGTCAATCTAGTCTTGATACCCACGAGTCGGCCGAGGCGGCTTTTCGAACCCAAACAACAGAGACTTTGGGAGCAATGACTGTCAACGTGGCGGAGGTTTTAACTCAACTTTCAGATATTGAAACAAAAATTGAGGCGATTCAGACAACACTTAACAGCATGGATGATAAACTGGATGTACTAGGTACCAGCATTAGTAGCATCAAAACCACGGTTGAAGAGATAAATACTAAGGTTACCGCCATTCAAACAGTAACCAATAGTATTCTTACTAAATGGGGAAGTTATTCCGCGGGAGATATTATTGGCTATGTTAATACACTTGAAGATTATCTTGGAGATCCCGATGACGCTTCTTCCTCGGAAACAGTTTTTGGAAGAATTAAAGAGGTAAAAGAATCAATCGGTACGGGTGGAACAATTGATCTTGTATATTCTCAAGTTCAAGAAACCCACGACAAGCTTGTAGAAGTACAAACAGAACTTGGTTTTAATGGTAAGTCTACGACCGCCTACGATGAAATGGTAGACATCAAAGAAAATATTGATGAGGTTAATGACGATCTTTCGACCTTAGATACAAACACCACTTCAATTGCAACCTCGGTGACCAGTGTCTCCAATAGTTTGAAAACGGTTACAGATAGAATTGGACAGGTGAGCGTTGATTCCTTTACCCAACTATTTGAGGTAAAGAAAACAGATATAGATTATCTTAAAAATAAAGTAATTGAGTTAAAGGCAGTGGCCGATATTAATAGGCAGCTTATGGAAAAGACGGTTAACGAGCCAGTTGTTAAAGTAATTATGGAGTGGGGGTCGGTCATTATAAAATTTGTTATTGTTAATCCTTCAAGTTCTACTGCTCAAAAGATTCCATTTAAAGCTTTCCTGCCAAAGGAAGCTAAACAGGAGTACATTATGGATTTGGGAGGTTTAACGCTTAACTACGATGCTACAACGGAACAATACTATGTCACCGCCGATATTGCTCTTAAAGCAGGGGAATCAATAATTAGAAGCGTAGAGATTAAAGATGTTTGGACTATTTCCGATGATGAGGTGGCTTCCTTAAGAAAGCAGTCAGAGGAACTTTCCAATGGTCTTAAAAGTACTTCTTACTTTGCTCAGGGGCTAACTCTGAAGACCGATATTAATACAAGGCTTGACAAAGTGGCTAGAAAACAAAAGGATAATAATGCTACCCCTCAAGACCATATTTTAGCCTATCGGGAAAATCAGGAAGATCTAAAAGCGGTTAATGAGAACATTAAGGGACTTAAAGATTTGCTTCTCAGTTCGAGTGCGGGGAGTAACTTCTTGGCATCTATCGGTGGTATTCAAACTTTTAGTACCTGGGGGATAGTTTTGGTCTTAATTTTTGGCATGGGTGCTCTGGGGTCATTTTATTATTCTCTTTGGAAAAGAAAGATGGTTACCGTAGCGGTTGGAAAGAATAAAGATGCAAAAACAATTGAATTACCAACGCCTTCACCGTTTGAGCTTATCGGATTGAGACTTTCCTGGGTTAAAAAAGTTGCTTTTGGCTGGGTGTATTTAGTGAAGGATATGGTCATGTTTCTAACGAATATTCTTAAGAAAATTACGGTAAAAAAAGCTACTAAGAAGGGAAACACCTTGCCAAAAAGTTTTCCAAAAAAGACTCTCTTGATAGTTGTTGCTGTTTCCTTACCTATAGCTTTGATTTCGGGAGGGATTCTTTCTTTCGAAAATGCAGCAAGAGAAAGAGAAGCGGTTGAGAAAGCTAAAATATCTATTGCTACAGTAACCCCCGTTCCTTCCAATGAAGAGAAGGTTGCTAATTTGGTCAAGGAGATGGATGAAAAAGCAAAGGAGGAGAAAGAGGCCAACGAACAAGTTGAAAAATATTTAGCCGAGACGGGGGAAAATGAAAAACAAGTTTTATCTGCTACGTCGGATTTAACTGCCCAGTATCAACAATTAGTTGCGATTAAACAAACACCTACCGGTTGGTTGAATGTCCGAAAGTTACCTTCAACTTCAAGTGAAATCTTAACTAAAGTTTTCCCGGGCGAAAGTTATCCCTTCTCCGAGGTGAAAAACGGTTGGTACAATATTCTACTTAAAGATTTGACGGAGGGATGGGTTTCAGGAGAGTATGTAGTAGAAGAAAAACAAATTTCTACTCAGGATAAGGAATATGTGCAAGTTGTGCCTCCAGAAGGAGATGGGGTTAATGTTCGGGAAACGCCCAATAAAGAGGGGATGGTAATTAAGATCATTTACCTTAAAGGGAAATATCTAAAGTTAGCTGCTGAAGATGGTTGGGTCAAAATAGAGCTTTTGGATGGTAAACATGGTTGGGTAGCAGAAAAATATGTCCAATAAGATTTTTGATAGAGCTAGCCGGTTTTTCAGTCCTAGACGCTGTATTGTGAGCTATTTGCTATTGGCGAGTCTTCCAATTTGGTTTATCACAATCTTTAATTTTTCCTATTTACGTAAAGACAGAGAAGCTGAGATCAAACAGCAACTTAGCTCAATAACCAGAATTGTAGCGGTTAAAAATGAGCAATACTTATTGGATACAAAAACCATTTTATCTCTTGTCTCCCAACTTAAAGTTATTCAAGACAATATAATATATCCCAAAAATTGCAACGCCTTTTTTGCTCAACTGCTTAAAAACCGCTCCCAATATCTTAATTTTGCGGTCGTTGACCTTGACGGAAGGATCGTCTGTGACGGTTTATCTACACCAGCCGGGAATAACGTTTTATTCCGTCCTTATATTCAAAGAGCTGTCCAGACCAAAACATTTTCTGTTGGAGGATATCAGACAAGTATTACAACCGGTAAGCCAAGCTTAAACATGGCTTACCCCGTCTTAGATGAAGAAAATACTATTCAATATATTCTTGTAGGCGTACTTGATTTGTCGTGGCTGGATGAGTATGCTTCTAAAATTGTACTACCCAATGATTTTAAAACTCTGTTGGTTGATAACGAAGGAAGTATTTTGAGTATGTATCCCAATGATCCTAATTATCTGAGGGAAAATGACAAGGTGGTTCCCTTTATTCAAACAGTGCTTAATGGTTACAAGCAGGGAGATGTCTTCGGAAAAGCCGTCGGTTTAGACGGCAATAAAATGTATTACTCCTCCTTACTAATAGAAATTGACGAGGAAGTCGGAGATATCTACGTTATCGTAGGGATTAATGAAAATGTTGCCTTTGGGGACTTATTAATAACCTACAACCGTGGAATAGGAATGGCTCTAGCGGTAACAATATTGACCTTGGTAATTTCAATGTTTGGTTTAAGATGTTGCCGATTATGTTATCCTCCGAAAGATGAAAAATAGAGGAGGTCTCATTTGTTTTCAACGTACCCATAGATAATCCTGGATAAATTAACAATTAATTCCTTAGCTTGGGGAAGGTTTAACCCTTTGGTCATGGTACATAAAAAGTATGGGTTTTTTGGATTGTAGATAATTCCACAATCAGATAATCCGTCTGGGCGCTCTCCATATTTATGAGAAACCTGAATTTCTGATGGAACGCCTGCAGAGATCAAATTTTCCATTTGGGTATCTGTGGCTAAGTCTAAAAGCTTTTCGGAAAGATCAGCAGATAAAAAGGTGCTGAAGTAGAGTGCCTTAAAAATCCGGGAATAACCGCGGGGTGTGACTACCTGTCCGTTTTGTGGTTGGTAAGGATTGGGGATACCGACGTGGGCGAAAATTGCGTTGAGTTCTGCACCACTAAGTTGTCTTTTGAGAACGTTTTTGGCGGTATTGTCAGAGGTGAGAATCATAATTTTAACGGCTTCCCAGACGGTCAATTTTGTTCCTGCCCCCTTTTGATAAAGACTACCCGCCTGACTGTCTAGATCGTCTTTTGTGAGTTCAACTACGTCCGTTAGTTTTATCTCGTCTCGGTTAACCTTTTTCAGAACAGCCATAGCAATTGGGACTTTAAGTAGACTTGCAGGTACAAATCCCTCCTTTTCATTTATTCCTACCCAGGCTCCAGTTTGGATGTCTTGCAGGAAAATGCCGATATTTTTTTCGGCTTTGAATTTCTGAATTTCTGATTCAATTTTTGGCTTTAATTCGACATAGTGCAAAATTACAGGCTGTTCGGAAATATCGGAGTCAACAAAATTTTTAGCTAAGGGGTTAGTTAGCCGATAACTGGGAGTTACATTACCTAATTGACCGGCATCTCTTTTAATAAAGATCTTGTAAACAAAAAAAAGGTTAAAGCCAAAGGATAAAAAAAGAAGGATGCTAATTATTTTCCACTTCATATTAAAATAGAGATAAAACTGTCTGATTGTATAGGAAGTGGATGATTATTGCTACTATAGTTGCCGGAATAATACAGTAGATTCTCTTTTGGCTGGGTAAAAGAATAATGGTCATGGTTAAAAGATGTAAACTGGTCGTAAGTAAAGACCTTTGCCAGAACGTTGAGTAGTAAAGACCGTTACTGATAAAATTTGCTAGATAGAAGACATTTTCCGAGAGAGAAAACAAAAATCCTGCAAGAAGAGCTAGTTTAGTCTGGATCGTTTCATCGAATAATTTTATAACATAGAAAATGAGTATAGCTTTGAATAATTCTTCAACTATGTATGGATAGGGAACTGCTTTTTCAATTGGGATAAGAACAAGGGGCGAGATTAAAGCCGTAAGGCAAACTAAAAAAGCAATTAATGCTGTGTTTTTTTCTTTATGCATATTTAAATATAGCAAAAATAAATTGATTGTTATAGTCGGTAAAATTTACCGATAATTATATTGAAATTGCCAGTTGACATAGGTGCTACCCTTTGATATCTTGCGACTAAGAAAGATGAGTGTTAGGCAGTAAACAATATTAAAATGGATCAAACTACAAAAAAGAAAGTCAGATTGGAAGATCTCCCTGATTTATTAACAGTAAGAGAAGTGTCAGAACTTCTTAGAGTTTCACCATTAACTATAAAAAGATGGGGTAAAAGGGGAAAGTTGCCTGCAATTAGAATTAATTCAAGAGGAGACAGGCGTTATAAAAAAGAAGCTGTTCTTTGGCTCCTCGGCATGCAGGTGAAAGAGTAATAGTCTCAATCCAACTTTATTTGCAGATCCCAGAAGTGTTTGTAGAGGGAATCCTTGTTTTTTAATAGTTCTTGATGTGTTCCCACTTCTTTAATTTTTCCTTCTTCCATGACAACGATTCTATCAGCCCTGGCAACAGTCGATAGTCTATGGGCGATAATTATTGTTGTTTTTCCTTCTCTCACTTTCCAAAATGCGTCCTGAATAAGTTTTTCGGACTCGGAATCTAATTGACTTGTTGCCTCATCAAAAATAATAATATTTGGGCTGCTTAGAATCATTCTGGCAATTGCCAGGCGCTGTTTTTGCCCCCCTGAAAGTTTTACGCCTCGTTCTCCAACATTAGTTTCGTACTTTTTAGGAAGACTTTCAATAAACTCATCAATATTAGCTAAACTTGCAGCAACCCTGATTTCACCGAGGGTTGCGTTTTCCTTCCCGTAACCGATGTTATAGGCAACTGTGTTATTAAAAAGTATCGGCTCTTGGGGGACAACGCCCATTAATTTTTTAAGGCTGTCTTTAGAAAACGAATTAATATTAACTCCGTCAATTGTAATTTCCCCCTTTCCTGTATCAAAAAATCTCATTAGAAGCTTAATAAAGGTGGTTTTGCCTGATCCGCTTTTTCCCACCAAAGCAACTGATTCCCCTTTTCTAATTTTTAGATTAAAGTTTTTCAAGGCTCCTTGTTTTCCGTCTTTATATGAAAATGAAACATTATTAAAATTTATCCGGCCTGCAACCTTGTTAAGCTCCATAGGCTTTGCAGGATCTTTTACTGTAATTTTATAATCTAACAGTCCAAAATAGATCTCAATATCGGCATAGGTCTTTGCTATATCTCTTAGGGAAAAAACGAGCTCCCAAAGTTTGGAGAAGAAAAGCCCTACGAATGTTGTAACTAGAACAAAATCTCCAACTGTCAATTTAAGTTTTGCGGCATTTTGCAAACTTACAAAAAGAATCAAGAAAAGTCCTAAATTGGTAATGCCCCCGATGGAAAAATCAATTAGCCTGAATGAATTGCCATAGCCCCAAAGGGCTTTAATCCAAGTCTTAAATTTATTCTTAAGCCTTCCTTCTTCCCATTTTTCTTTGGCAAAAAGTTTTACTGTTTCATAGTTAATTAAGTTGTCGGTTAAGATCCCTGATATTTCATCTTCACTTTCATTAAATATTGCCCTCTTTTTAATATTGAAGGAAATAATAAATCTGGTAACAATCAAAGTTATTGCTATTGAAAGAAAAGCAAAGATAACAATTCTTGCATCAAGGCTACTAAAGAAGAAAAACATGACAAACGCAGAAACCAGGATTTCTAGGATTCTATGGTGTATTTCAAAAAAAAGGGTAAAAAATGCAGAATCTCCTCTTTTAAAGGCGGAAATTAAACTTCCTGTTGATTTGCCTGTGTGGAATGCAAAATCAAGCGATTGGACATAACTAAAAATCTTTAGTCTTGCTTCCTTGGCTGAATTAAAAAGAATATAATCTCCTACCCAAAAGCTTGCGATATTAAAAAGAAGCCCCGAGATATTAATAGTTATAAAAATATAAAGAAGCTTAATTAGGCCCGGGTAGTTTAATTTGGGAATTTCGTCAACAAAAAGCTTGAAAAAGTAGGGGGTAATATTTGCTAGGGTTGTTGCGATAATAACCAAGATAACAAAGCCTGTAAATACAAGCTTTCTTTTTAATAAAATAAAGCCATAAAATACTCTTAATGCTTTCCACATAGGGTAAGCCAATTCTAACTCAAAAGTTGGCTATTTGAAACCGGAAAAGATATAATATCGTCATATACCTAATTTCCATGCGCAGGCTAATTATTTCATTCTTCGTGGCTTTTATGTTTTTTCTTACTCTAACCTTTGAGCCTGTACCTTCTTTGGCTGTAAAGCCCACACCAAGTCCAACGCCAACTCCAACAATGGAACCAACTCCAACCCCTGTTATTGTCCCCGATTTAACTCAGAAAACTCCTCAGACATTAGGACCATTGGAAGCTTTACTTAATACCCAGAAGCTAGGTTCTGTACTTTTAAATCCTGTTAAGTATGCCATAAGGGGAGCTGTCGATGCTGGGGTTCCAGCAAACACAATTGTTCTTCTTCTTTTACTTCCAATTTCTGCTTTTGTTATTGCAGTTACCCGAAATGTTATTGGAATTAGGGGGTTTGGAATATTTTTGCCTGCCGCTTTATCTGTTGTTTTTGTTGCAATTGGCCCAATTGTAGGAATACTTCTATTTCTTTTAATTGTCGTAATTTCTACTTTTGTAAGAATTGCCTTAAGGAAACTTAAGGTAAAGCTTCTTTATCTACCTAGAATGGCACTTATTCTTTGGGCGGTTGTTATTGGGGTTTTGGCAGTTTTGTTTTCGGCTCCTATCATAAGGTCAGCTTCCTTAACCAATGTTTCTATCTTTGCTGTTTTAATTCTTATTCTTCTTGCCGAGGATTTTATCAGAGTTCAGCTTGGAAAAAGCGTTAAAACGGCAATATCCTTAACTAGCGAAACTTTACTAATTGCTATAATTTCATATGTCTTTTTGACCTTAAAACCCCTTCAGAATTTTGTACTTTTAAAACCTGAAATTACACTTCTGACAACCGGGGTACTTGATGTAATTCTTGCAAAATATTCAGGCCTTCGTTTAATGGAAATCTGGAGATTTAGAAAGCTTATTAATAATAATTAACCTTCAATTTATGAAAATATCCTCAATATTAGGGATAAATGCAAGAACTGTAGGATTCTCATATAGGGTTAATACTGCACGGGGGAAAAAGGTTGCTGATTCCAAATTACAATCTGCTTGGGTGTTAAAAAAGGTGGGGATTCCAAGCCCTGAGATTTTTAATAAATTTCGAAAGCCTGAAGATGTCTCTAAGTTTAACTGGGAGAGCCTTCCTTCTCAGTTTGCTCTTAAACCCTCCCGAGGTATGGGTGGAGAGGGAATTATAGTTGTTAAGAAGAAAGACATTGATGGAAAGGCTTGGATTACAACGCAAAGGTTAAGGGTAACGGTCGATGATTTAAAACTCCACACTCTGGACATCTTGGAAGGGGCTTATTCAATGGGAAATATTCCCGATGTCGCCTTTATTCAGGAGTATGTTGGACGTCATAAGGTGTTTAGGAAGTATGCATATAGAGGAACACCCGATATTAGAATTATTATTTTTAATAAAGTTCCGGTAATGGCTATGCTCAGGCTTCCCACAAAGGAGTCTGGAGGAAGAGCTAATCTTCATCAAGGAGCAATCGGAGTGGGGGTAGATATTGCTACAGGAATTACTACAAAAGCAATTTGGCATGGAGAACAAATTGTCTACAAACCTGGTACAGAAAGGAAACTTCGAGGGATAAAAGTACCCTTTTGGACGACTTGTTTGGAAACAGCTGTTAAGACCCAAATGGTATCGGGTTTAGGCTATTTGGGAGTTGATATCGTGCTTCACCCTGAAGAAGGTCCTATGGTTTTGGAACTTAACGCTCAACCAGGACTTCAGATACAACTTGCCAATATGACGGGACTTAAAAAGAGATTGGAAAGAGTCGAAGATTTGGAAGTAAGAGACGCAGAGCACGGAGTAAAAATTGCAAAAGCACTTTTTGCCGAAAGATTTCTAGATAGAGTGAAAGCCGAGGAAGGAATTAAAATTGTCAACTTTAGAGAAAAGGTAAACATAATTGATGCAAATGGCAGTAAAATTGAGACTGATGCAAAGATTGATACCGGCGCCTGGAGATCATCAATTGATAGAGAGTATGCCCAAAACCTTGGACTCCTTTCTAAGGAAAATATTCTCTGGACAAAAGTATTTAAAAGTTCTTTGGGAAAGGAAACAAGGCCTGTAATTAATCTTAAGTTTTACCTTGCTGGAAGACTTGTTAAAACAATTGCTTCTGTTGCAGATAGGGCAGGGCTTAAGGTTAAATTGATTATTGGAAGGAGGGATTTAGTTGGTTTTTTGGTTAAGCCGGAAGAAGTTATTAAATGAATAGGCGAAGTTTAATTTGATTACATTATGAAAAAATTATTAATACTAGTAGGAAAGATGAAGGCGAAAAAAGAACTTTTTGCCAGGCTAATTTCCGAGAGAATGGGAAAAGATGTGAAAGTTGTCTTGGCTACATTTTCCGATTTATATATTGAAATAGGTAAGGACGAAACAAAGGTTTTAATTGGGGGTGTTGATATAGGAGAATTTGACCTGGTTTATTTTCGCCGAATTAATCACTCTCTTTTCCCCTTATCTGGCACATTGGCGCTGTGTTTAGATGAACTGGGAATAAAGTATTTTGACACGAAATTTAAAGAGATAGGTGCAGGAGGAGATAAATTTACTGCTGCTGTCAAATTGGCTTTTGCAGGAGTCCCCATATCCAAAACTATTTTTTGCCCTAAGGAAAAGATACTTTCGGAAAAAGATAGAATTGCATCAAGCCTTGGATTTCCGATTGTTGCCAAGAATACTACTGCTCAGGGGAATTCTGGAATTTTCTTGCTTAAGAAAAAAGAAGATTTTGAAAATTTATTGAACTTAATGGAGGAAAAATTAGGGGGAGAATCTAGTCAATTTCTTTTTCAGCAGTATATAGATATTGACAAAGAATTTAGGCTTTTAGTTTTAGGAGACCGAGTTGCTGTAGCCCACAAGAAAGATAAAAGAAACTATGGCAATTTGGTTGTTTCCTATGACGTACCTAATCTTGAAACAGTGTTTGTTGATGTAAATGAAATTCCGGACTATTTGAAGGCAATTGCAATACAAGCCGCTGAAGCAGTAAATATAGAAATTGCAGGTGTTGATGTTTGTATTGAAAAGGAAACCGGCAGGGGAATTGTTATCGAAGTTAATAGGGGTCCGGGATTTGAATACGATAAGTCCAAATCTTCTGAAATAAGTGAGGTTGCTGATTTTTTGACAAAGAATTTAGGCAAATAATGATAGGAGACATTTAGGAATGATAAGGATAGAAAGATTAAAAAAAGACGATCTTCCTGCCTTTCATAATCTTCTTTTGAAAGTTTTTGATGACGGATTTAGTTACTATCCAATAATTGCTCAAAGATACAACAAAAACCATTGGAGTATAAAAAGGATTGATGAATATCTAAATAATGAAGACTTTTTGTTACTTACTGCATGGGACAAAAATGTACAAGTTGGATATTTAATAGGGAAGTATTTTCAACCAAATAAATCCGTAATTCTCTGGCTTGGTGTAATAGGTACACGAAGAGGTATGGGAGTCGGAACTAAATTAGTAAAAAGATGGGAACTTTGGTCGAAGGGAAAAGGGGCAGAAACATTAAAAGCTTCGACTGCAAATTTTGAAAATGAGAGGTTTTACGAATCCCTAGGATTTAAAAAGAGTTCAAGAATTGTCAAAAACGATTGGGGTATGAAGAAGATTGTTTTTGTTAAAGAGATATATTTTGATAGCCACCAAAAATCCACCTTTTGAGGTGGATTAATTGGTTGTAAAACTCAACAACTACTTAAAACTTTTAAATAATTACTTGAGTTCTACGGTTGCTCCTGCTGCCTTAAGTTTCTCGCTAGCACTCTTTACGTCTTCTGCTTTTGCGTCCTTAAGAATTTCTGCGGGAGTCGTTTCTGTCATTTTCTTTGCGTCCATTAGAGTTAAGTTTTGATTAATTTCTCTTAGAGCCTTAATAACTCCAATTTTATTTGCACCGGCGTTTGTCATAATGACTGTTTGGTTTCCGCCTGATGCTGCGCCTTCTTGCGGAGCTTCTCCCTGCGGAGCAGCTGCTGCTGGGACTGCAACTGGCATAGCTGACACTCCAAGTTTTTCCTGAAGTGCAGAAACTAACTCTGAAAGTTCCAAAACAGTAAGTTTTGAAACATTCTCAACTAACTCTTCAATATTTTTAGATAATTTCTTTTCGTCTGCCATAAATATTCACCCCGCTTTCTGACTTAAAACATATATAAGTTTTTGTAAGTTTCCGTTTAAAGTTCCAACAAGTCCATAGGAGGGGGACATCAAACTTCCCAAGAGTTGACTTAAAAGTACATCTCTTCCGGGAAGAGTTGAAAGTTTTGCTAATTTATCTGAGTCTTGGAAACTTCCTTCTACAATTCCAACTTTCATTTTAGGAACTTCAAATTCCTTTGCAAATTTTCCAATAACTTGAATGAAAGAAATGGGGTCACTTTCTGAAACAACAAGTGCGGTTTGTCCGGAAAGAACTTCATCGGTCATAACTTCTTTGTCTATCTTTGCCGCCTCAGACGCTCTTTTAAGAAGAGTGTTTTTGACAACAAGCATTTTGGCACCAACCCCGCTTAACCTTTTTTTAAGTTCCTGTTGAGACTTAACTGAAAGACCTGTGTAGTTAATGAGAACCAAACTCTTTGCAGCTTTAAGTTCGGCTGTGAGATTGTCTGTAAATAATACTTTTTCTGCTTTTTTCATATGTTTTAATTATCCTATTTCCATTAAAAAACGCGCTCCGAGGCGCGCTTTAAGTTGCGTTATCTTCCTCGGTACGGCTTATTTTTATGCGTACTTTCTTAGGACAAAAGCTATTTTATACCTAAACCTTTGGCTGGTCAACAACCTTTGCTGGTTTGGGTAGAGACCCAGGTAAATTGTATTTCCTGGCAATATCTTTCGCATAGTTGGGGCTTTTTGGACCCCTTAAGGTACCAGGAACTGTAACTGGTTGGGGAATTGGTTTATTCAGGTTTTCCGGTGTTATCAAATTTGCCATTATATTTTTATTTTAACAGATGGGCCCATTGTTGCTTTAAGGTATGCTCTTTCTATTTGTTTTCCGGAAATTGTTTTAATTAAAGCTTTCAAATTTTCTTCCAGTTCTTCTTCTTTTTGGCTTACTTTTCCAATAACTGTATGGATTAAAGGTGCTTCCTTTTCGGTTTTAATGGTAAGTGTGTTTCCCCCTACTGATTTTGCTTTCTTTATATCAGGAACTAATGTTCCGTTTTTGGGATTTGGCATAAGTCCTTTAGGCCCCAGAATTCTTGCAAAGGGTACAAGTTTTGGCATCATGTCGGCAGTTGCAACTAAGATATCAAAATCTATTACACCTTTCTTTAATTTTTCTACTGTTTCGTCTGTTGCTATTTCTATCCTTTTCTCCTTACCTGCTGAATGGGGAAGAGAAACTTGGAAAGATAAGCCAGTCTTTTTTACAACAAGATGAAGTTCAATGGAGCCATCGAATTTTGAATATGATGTTTCTTTAACAAGTTTTATTGCTTCCTGTAATGTATATGGTTTATTCTTGTCTACTTTAGCTTTAACTTCGTTATACTTTTTACCCCTTACCCGAGGAAGCTTTTTTGCTTTCTTTTCTTCCTCTTTTTTAACTTCTTCGGAGGTAATAATTGGTTCTGCTTCAATTATCTTTACTCTTTGACCGCCCTTTAAACCGGCAATATGGATCTCATCTTTTTTTTCTTGAGACTTTTTGAGAGCCTCCTGTTTGGCTCTTTTTTCCTTCAACTCATCAAAAGAGGTTTTGTTAACCTCCTTTTTTACTTCTTCTACAAATGCTGTTTTTGTTTTTCCCATATCTTTAGTTATTCAGTTTTAATTCCCATGCTTCTTGCGGTTCCTGCAACTGTTTTTTTTGCAGCTTCCAAGTCGGTTGTGTTTAAATCTCCCAGTTTTTCTTTAGCAATTTCTTCTATTTGGGATTTGGTGAGAGTTGCAATTGTCTCACGTCCGGCAGTTCCCGAAGCTTTTTCAAGTCCTAATGCCTTTTTAATCATTGCTGAAACCGGAGCTTTTTTAATGACAAAATCAAAGGACCTATCTTCATAAATTGTTATAACTGCAGGAACTACATTTCCCTTCATGTCCTTGGTTTTGTCATTATATTGTCTGACAAATTCCATGATGGCAACACCGTGTTGGCCTAAAGCAGGGCCAAGTGGGGGAGCCGGAGTTGCCTCAGCTGCCTTAAGATTTACTTTAATTACTACCTTTACTTTCTTTGCCATAATTTACCTTTAGTTAGACAAACAAGGGGAAACCTAAAAAAGAAGTTTCGACTTGCGTCTGCCTCAGATAAATCCGAGGTAAAGGTATTATACCAGCCTTTAAAAACAAAATAAAGTGCTATTTATCTTTTTGAAATACCGTGAATTTGGTTAATGAAGTGGGGTATATTCACGTTAATTTGACAAAATACCGTGAATACTGTATAGTTCAAGTATGGCTACAGGTAACCCTGTTAAAATAAAGCTTCAGGAACTTAAAGCGCAATTTGACTTGCTTTCGGTTGGGAAAATCTCACTTCTTAATATGATAGATGAAGCTGAAATTGCGGAAAGTGTTTATAACTCCAATGCCATAGAAAATTCCACCCTTACTTTGAAAGAGACAGAGAAGATTCTTCTTGATATGGACATTTCTCGAAATGTCAGTTTAAGGGAGATCTTTGAAGCGAAAAATTTAGCTAGAGTAATGAAGTATATATCTTCCAAATCCAAGGTGGAAATACTCTCAAAAGATTTAATCCTACTTCTACACAAAATGCTTATTGAAAATATCAATGAAGAAATCGCCGGTAGATTTAGGTCACAAGGTGAGTACGTCAAAGTTGGAACACATATTGCCCCCGCGCCTCAACAGGTTGAAAAAATGGTTACTAACGCTCTAGTTGAATATTCAAGTAACCAAAACTCGTATTTTTTGGACAAAATAACAAAATTCCATTTAGATTTCGAGACGATACATCCTTTTAATGATGGCAATGGAAGAATAGGGAGGGTTCTTATTAATTATCAGCTTTTCGGATTAGGGTTCCCTGCAATAATTATTAGAAACAAAGAAAAGTTAAATTACAGCATTTCCTTTAATGATTATCAGGTATCAAAAACGACAAGACCTATGGAAAAAATTTTAACCCTTGCCTTGATGGAGTCTTTACATAAGAGAATTGCATATCTTGAAGATTTAAAAATAATAACTCTTACGGATTATGTTAAAAAGTCAGGTAAGATCCCTTCATCAATTTTTAATCAAGCTAAAAGGCAAACAATCCCCGCTTTTCGGGAAAAGGGAATTTGGAAAATTGGAGTTTAAACTTTCTGGATTTGTAAGAAGTCTAGTTCAACTGGGGTTTCTCTGCCAAAGATTGAAACAAGTACTTTTACTTTTCCTTTGGTTTCGTCCAGTTCATGAATGGTTCCCAAAAAGTCTGCAAATGGTCCATCAACAATCTTAATTGCTTCTCCGACTGAGAACTTGGTTTTGAATCTTGGTGCTGGAGCCGAAACGAATTTAAGGATGTTGGAAACTTCCAACTCTGAAAGGGGAGAAGGTTTATTTCCTGTTCCTACAAATCCAGTAACTCCTGCTGTTGTCCTTACCGCAAGCCAAGTAGGATCATCTAAAATCATCTTAACAAGAAGATACCCCGGGAAAATCTTTTCTTTGACGGTTGCCTTTTTTCCGCCTCTAATTATTACCCTATCCTGGGTAGGAACCAAAAGTTCAAAGACATTCCCTGAAAGGTTCATGGTTTCTACTCTTTGACGAAGTGTTTCCGAAACCCTTGCCTCGTGGCCGGATGCAGTGTGGACCACATACCATTTGGCTTTTGGGTCTTCTGTTTGGGATATAACTATATGACCCGGAATTTTTTTACTTCCGGTTCCTCTTTCGTCAACCGAACTGATCTGATTATCATCCATGATTCTTGTTATTTTACTACAAAGATAGACAACATTTTTGTGAAGAGAAAATCCAAGCCCCCCGAGAAAAGTCCGACAATTGCCGAGATTGCCAAAACTATCAAAGTTAGCCTAATGATATCCGCTCTTCCGGGCCAGGTAACTTTAGTTAGCTCCAACTTAACTTCAGAGAAATAGCCTAAAATCTTCTTCACGAAGGTATATTGTAGCAAAGAAATAGCCTAAAAAAAAGGGTTAAGCTTGCAATGGCTGGTACAATTAAGTTGAAATGAAAGAGATAAGGGATAAAATCGTAAAAGTCTTGGGTGTGGGAGTATTTCAACAGACTGAAACAAGAGAATTCGGTGGAGACAAAACTGCACATGGTACGGGCCGTGGAAAAGAAATGTTTCACAAAGATCCAATGCTACCTCCAGAATTAGAAGAACCTTTTTCTTCTGTCCAGGCCGCGATTACGGCTAGACTTAAAATAGAAGGAACTGCGGGGGGTTATCCCCATGATTATGGTGACATGGGCGGTGCTGATGTTCCATTAAACGAGCTTAATAGGTTGTCGGAAAATTTTAGTGATGAGGATCTGGTTAGTCTGTATTTAAAAAGGTCGGGGAATGAGCAAGCAAAGAATGATTCGGATTACAGAAATCCTATATTAATGGCAATTGGTTCTATAAGGGGGGCTACTCCTATAAGAAAAAAGTAAATGCTTTCCCCAAATTTTGTGTTTGAAAAAAGACTTTGGAAAAAAGGGTTTAAGGTTGTTGTTGGTCTTGATGAGGTAGGAAGGGGAGCATTTGCGGGCCCATTGGTGGTTGGGGGATGCGCGTATATTAAAAACTTTAGATATAAAAAGGACGATATATTAAAGGAGAAAGTTATTATTAATGACTCTAAGAGATTAACAGAACTTCAAAGAGGAAGATCTAGCGGTTGGGTTAAGAAAAATTGCTTGGCCTGGGCGGCAAGTGAAACTTCTGCAAGGAGAATTGATAAAGTGGGGGTATCAAAAGCGACTCATTCGGGTTTCAGAAGGGTTGTGAAAAGTATTGAAGTCACACTGGGGTGCAGAGTAGATTATTTGCTCATAGATGCATTTTATATACCGTACATTCGGGGTTTAAAGATGCCTATTAAAAACAAGAGAAAAGAGAAGAAAAAGGGCGAAATTAGGGATTTTAACTCTCGCCAGCTTGCGGTTATTAACGGTGATGCGAGAAGTTTTTCTATAGCATCTGCATCAATTATTGCAAAAGTATATAGGGATAAATTAATGGTGCAGCTTGGAAAAGACTCCAGGTATAAAAAATATGATTGGATTAACAACAAAGGTTATGGAACATTAAGACACAGAAAGACTATAAAAAAGTATGGAATAACCAAATTTCACCGTAAAAGTTTCCTGGAAAAAATGGTATAATTTGGCATGTCTATGCTTCAAGGTTTAAAGAGAGTATTTAATAAGAAGCCGTATCTTAATTGGTATGTGAGGGACCATAAAAGTTTGTCTTCAGAAAGTGTATTGGAAAGTGTTCTTAATTATGGTGATTGGCAAGATTTCTTAGATGTCAAAGAGACACTTGGTTTAAGGAAAACTATGGAGTTATTTGAAGACATTAAAGGTAAAAAAAGAATAAATCTTCGGCCTGCTACTCTAAATTACTTTAACAAGTATTTTAATAAATATGCATGACGAAGTACTAACGGAGAAACAAAAGAGGTTACTACCCCTAGTTAAAAGTTTTTCGAAGGACTTTGGTCTTGTCGGAGGGACGGCTATTGCTCTTCAGTTAGGCCATAGACGATCTATTGATTTTGATCTTTTTACCTTAAGTGATTTTGATGCTGTCGAGGCCAGGGATGGGGTAAGGAAGAAACATAATATTCAAACCGTTTTTGTAGAAAACCCCAATGAGTTGACGATGTCCATTGATGGCGTAAAAGCAACGTTTTATAAATTTCCGTTTAAGATTAGTTTTTCTGAAAACTTTAAAGACGTAATTAAAATGCCCGATTTGCTAACCTTGGGAGCAATGAAAACGTTTGCCCTGGGAAGAAGGGCTAAATGGAAAGACTATGTGGATTTGTACTTCATTTTCAGGAAATACACCATCCGTCAAATTTCGGACAAAGCCAAAAGTTTATTTTCCGGCGAGTTTAACGAAAAACTCTTAAGGGAAGAACTTTCTTACTTTAAAGATATAGACTATTCTGAGAGTATCAACTACCTTAAAGGTTTTGAAATAGACAATATAGAGATAGAAAGGAGGCTTGAAGAAATAAGCCTTTCTGATACTTAGTAGTTTCTTTTCTTCTCAAGTTCTATTTGGTGCTTAATTCTGTATTTTTTTTCTTTTCTTCTTTCGGCGGGTTTTTTATACCTTTCCCGGTCTCTTAATTCCAAAAGAAGCCCATCGTTAAGAATCCCTTTTTTAAAGCGGTTGATTAACCTGTCATCGCTTTCTCCTTTTTGCTTTTTAACTAAAAACATAAATTATTAGATTCGCCCCCTTTCCCAATACCAGTATTTTAGCAGGTTTTTGTGTTTCATGCTCTTTTCTTGTAAAATTACACTTAATGTCAGAATCATCTGAAAAATCCGGTGAACCTAAAACGTTTTTTGGGTTTAACCATACAGATAAGCAGATTGGGAAGTTTACTGGAGACTATATAAGTAAAGGTCGAAGTGAAGGGGGAGGATTTTTGGCCAGATTGTTCCATTTGGGTCCAAGGACTGATTTTATAGAATTTGATCTTGCAGGGAAGAGGACAGCAACTAGAGTTCCCCAAATGTTGCGCCATGAGACGCCCGAACCCGTTTTGCCAGAAGGGAAATTCAGGATAGACAAAAAAGGTAGAATGCACAGAATAAGATAAGTTACCCTACAAATATTGACAGTTTCCTATAGTTTGAAGTATAATTTCACCCATTATGACAGAGATTATTAGTGTTAATTCGGTAGTTTGTTATGGAGCTTGTAAAAGCCCAGACGGACGCCGCGCAACAGTTCAGTTGCCTAATTCAAATAGTTCTATTACTGCAATAGTAACTACTTACAAAGATGGTGTTAGAAAGATTGGCTGTCCCTTTGTGGGTGATGGGAATTGTACAAGAGATCCAAATAAGGACCTTTGGGTAAGGTGCCCATATAATTTATAAACATGATAAATAGAGGAATAGAAATAGACCAGATAGATACTGCACCTATTGAAGATAGGATAGCAGTTAGTGTTGGTAACTTTTCTGGTGTTCAAGAACGGGGCGGTGGGGGTGGCCGCAGTATAAATTTGAATGCGACCGAATTTACAAAAGAAGAGTGGGTACAGGGAGCTCAAGTGGCGATAAGGGAATTAGAAGAACAGCAAAGGATGGCTTTATCCGATGCGGGTTGTTGGGAGGGACATGGCCTTTCGGGCGACGAGTCTAGAAAAATAGCAGAAAAGATACAAAAAAAGATAGATGAGATTAGAAAAGTAGAGCAAGCTGCACGTGAGGGTCTTATTAAAAGTCTTCAAAGTGGCGGCTAAGTCTTAACAGTAAGAATAATTCATGGTATATTAAGCTGTGGGGAAAAAGACGGCACTTATTACAGGAGTTACAGGACAAGATGGAAGTTATCTGGCTGAGTTTCTTTTAAAGAAAGGCTACAATGTCGCCGGACTTGTAAGGCAAACTTCTAATTTGGCATATGCCAATATTTCTCATATTCAGCATGACTTGGATTTGATTCAGGCCGATCTTTTGGACCCTGTTTGTCTCCGGGAAGCAATTCAAAAAGTTAAACCCGATGAGGTATATAATTTAGCTTCTCAGTCTCACCCTTCGGAAAGTTTTAAGCAGCCAATTCATACTGCAGAAATCACCGGAATCGGAGCACATAGAGTTTTGGATGCAACATACGACGTTAATCCAAAAACCAAATTCTATCAGGCATCAAGCTCTGAAATGTACGGCTGGGTAAGGGAAATTCCTCAAAATGAGGACACTCCTTTTAATCCGGCAAATCCGTATGCTGCAGCCAAATTATATGCTCATGCAATTACCAGAATATACAGGGCAAGTTATGATATGTTTGCCTGCTGCGGGATTTTGTTTAATCATGAATCTCCTAGACGTCATTTGGGATTTGTAACCCAGAAAGTAACCTATGCTGCAGCATGTGCCAAGCTCGGGGTTAAAAACTCTGAACATTTAAATGAAGAAGGGGAGCCGATCGTAAAGGGAGGCAAAGTTGCTTTGGGGAATTTAGAAGCAAAGCGCGATTGGGGATATGCAGGAGACTATGTTGAAGCGATGTATTTGATGATGCAAAAAGATAAGCCGGATGATTTTGTTATTGCAACGGGTGAAACCCACACAATTGAAGAGCTTTGCAAGGAAGCATTTGACTATGTTTCTTTAAACTGGAAAGACCACGTTGTTGTAGATAAAAGGTTTGTAAGGCCAACAGAAACAGGTCCTCTAGTTGGAGATGCTTCAAAGGCAAAAAAGGAATTGGGATGGAGTCCTAAGACTTCATTTAAGGAACTTGTGGCTCTCATGGTTGATGCCCAGCTTGCAAGACTTAAGTAATCTTTCCTCAGAGATTAATTTCCACTACAGGTGAAGTTGAAGGTGAGGCAAGTGGACTTTTTGATGGGCTTGCCGATGGGCTAGCCTCTAAAGATGGTGTTGGACTTCTCTCGATTTGTGCTGTTGGGCTTGGAGAAGGAATGGAAGTTACCCTTTTACCTTTTCCGAAATAAAACGCTCCAAAGGCGACAAGTGCTAGGAGAATCAAAAAAAGGAGAAGCGAATTAATATTTAGGTTATTTCCGTTTCCCTGGGAAGTTTCCTTGGGTACAAATACCTCAGTATCGTTATCTTCCATTAGCCAGATATTAACTCCAAAGACATGTATTTGTCAAGAAAATATGGCAAAATATAAGAGTGAAGCATATTACCAATTTTTTCAAAAGTAACCCCGTATGGTACAAGGTAATACTTTTTTCGTTTACCTTATTTTTTCTTCAAATTGCAGACGGAATAATAAGCTACTGGGCTCCTAATGAAATAGAAAGAAACTTTTTAAACCCCGCCACCATGGGTTTTATTATTGGTTTTCAGTCGATTGTGGGATTTATTGCAGACCTTCTTTTTCCTCACATTTTCAAAAAAACTAAAGCAAGAATATTAATTTTTTGGGGGGGCCTCGTGATTTTGACAACATCCATTTTCTTGGTTGGAGCTTCGTTTAATCCGTACGTTGCCATCTTTCTAATTACCATGTTTTTCTGGGGGATCTACTATGAACTTATAACATTTGCCCGATTTCAGTTTGTGGGGAGTGTGGTTCCAGCTAATTTAAGAACTGGATCCTGGGGCATAATGGGGACATTTACAAATCTCGCCTACTTTTTAGGACCCCTAATTGCCGTAGAAATCTTATATGTCAAAAGCAATCTTTTTGTCGAAGGCGTAATTGGAATATTTCTATTTATAGCTTTTCTTTTAATTATTTTTTCTAAAAAAGCCCACGATGCTCCAACTCAAATTAGTTTCAAGGAAGTTAATCCCTTAAAAGAATTAACCCACTGGTTTATTCTTTTTAAAAGTGTTTGGCCGGCAATTATCCTAAGCTTGCTTTTGGGTTTTATAGACTCGACCTTCTGGACGATAGGGGCAATATGGACGGAAAAATTATCAACCCAAGGCTTTGCAGGGAAATTCTTTCTTCCCATGTATCAGGTGCCCTCTTTATTTATGGGATTTCTACTTGTCAAATGGGGGATATTTAAAGGGAAGAAAATACTAACAGAGAAACTTCTTATTTTGGCAGGTCTTTTCTTGATAGGGCTTTCTTTTAGTAAGACGGTTGGCTTACAGCTTGCCATGGTATTTTTGGCATCTTTAGCAATATCGGTTGCCTACCCGCTTTTAGATGGAGTTTATTCCGATATTGTTTCCCGGATGGGCAGGGAGAAAAACCATTTAATAGGTTTAACCAGTTCGACTATTAATATTTCCTATGTCGTCTGGCCTCCGATTGCTGGCCTTCTTGCCTCAAAGGTGGGTGAGATGGGTACTTTTGGAATACTTGGAGGGTTTGTGGTTTTTACCTCCTTTATTCTTCTTTTTATAACTCCTAAAAAACTTAGACTTCCCCAAGAAGAAATTCAAACATGGAAAGATTAGTTTGTGATAGTATTAAATATAATTTAATAAATGACTAAACTAAGATCGGATAAAGAACTTTTGAAAGATCTAAAACTTGTGGTTGTTGCGTATTCACACATCGAAAGGGAGTATTTTCCAACACAAGCTTCATATGATGCCGAAATTGAGGTAGAGGATAGGGCAGGTGAGGTTGTTGATGAAATTAAAAAGTTGGGAATTGAGGCTAAAGGAATTCCCGGGAATCAATACTTTTTAACAAATATTTTAGTTGATAAACCGGACTTAATTGTTAATTTGGTTGATACTCTAAGAGGACAAGACAAACTTCAAACTTCGGTTCCGGCAGCTTTGGAACTTTCTAACGTTCCATATACCGGGGCCCAAATGGAAGGAATGGTAATCGGAAATAATCGAAACCTGACAAAAAGGCTTCTGATGGCCTATGATATTCCTACCCCATATTTCCAATTTATTAGGCGAGCTGGAGTTGGAATTGATGAAGACCTGGGGACTCCTTTAATTGTCAAATTAAATGAAAGCGGGGGAAGCGTGGGAATAGATAACCACGCAGTTAAAGAAACCGTGAGGGAGGCGGAAAAGAAAGTTGATAGCATGATCTCAACTTATAAAATGCCCGTAATTGTTGAGAAGTTTATAGATGGACCCGAAATTACGGTTGTTGTTTTTGATGATGGTGCCAAAAAACATGTTTTTATGGGAGAGAAGATTTTCAGGAAAAAGGCTGACGGAAAACACTTCTTTACAAGCCATGAATCCTATGACGATGAAAATGCATATAAGTATAAAAAAGTTGATGAGCCTTTAGCTAGTAAAATTTCTGCTCTTGCCGTAAGAGCATTCCGCGGTCTTTTACATCGCGACTATGCAAAATTTGATGTTAGGGTTGAAGAAAGTTCCCAAACCCCGTTTTTTACGGACTCAAATCCGAATACTGCATTTGGTCCCGATATGGGCCTTCCCATGACGGAGGTTATGGCCCTAAACGGAATTTCCTTTCAGGATACCTTAGTCTCCCTTCTTTCAAAATACGCTGGACAATCCTAATCTTTGGTCTTACAATTGGCCAAATATGGAAATTAACCACATACCCCTTTTAAGAAACTTGGATAGGCTTGTTTTAAGGCTGGAGGAAACTCTAAAAGGAAGAGCTTTTCCTACGCTTAAAAGAGTTAGGCAGATAACCTCGTCTCACTGTGGGCCTGCAGCCTTGGTTTCTCTTTTTTCGTTCCTTGGGGTGAGAACATCCCAGGCAAGAATTGTGAGATCCCTGAGGGCTGAAAACAAGATTAAAGATACGGGACTTGTTATTAAAGATCTGGCAAGGGGGGCAAGGATTGTAGGAAAGGGAAGGTTTACTTTTTGGAAAAAAGAGGGGGCAACAATTGGAGATTTAGACAGAATTGTGAATAAGTACAAGTTTCCGGTTGGGGTTGAATGGCAGGGTGTTTTCTATGAGGATGAAGAAGGGGATAATGGCCACTACTGCATAATTACGGAGGTAAATAGGATTAAAGGATATCTTAAATTGGCAGATCCTTACAAGATATTTGCCGGACTTGACAGAAAATTCAGAATTTCTGATTTTGAAAAAAGATGGTGGGATTCAAATGAAGTAGCAATTCCATATTCGAAAATAAAGAAACTGGTATATGACAGGAAACTTATGTTTTTAGTAACTTCCAAAAAAGAAACATTTCCAAGGAGCTTGGGGATGATTAGAGTGAATTAGAGAGCCTCTTTCCTCCCGAGATTGTTAACAAGTCTCCCATTTTTCATTACTACGGCACTGTGAGACAGATGCTTTCGGCAGATATCTAGATCTTCCCCTTCCATACATTCATAGATATCCTTCTTTTTATCACGCCCCCAATTTAAGCAGCTTTGACAGTGGGTCAAAATTAAATCATCGGGACTTGATTTAAAAAATGTCTTCATGTTTTTATCAGTGACAGTGTATCAGTTTTATATTTTTCTGCATGCGATTTAATTGCAACTTTCGGTACAAGTTGTTCTTATCCGATTCACCTACGCGTGAGCAGCTAAAACAGAAAGTTGATATAATTCTTTCTATATGTCAGAAAATAACTTATTTGATCGGCTTTTGGGTAAGATGTCAAGAAGACCCGACAGGGGATCTATGAACGAACATGAAAGGAGAGCAGATAATATGGCAGATTTAAGATCTGCTATGGATAAAGTTTTGCCCGAAGATCCAAATCATGGATATACGCCAGTTCAGTGGGCGGTCAGAACCTCAATGAAAGAAATTGAGAATTTCAGTGCTTTAGATCAAATAGTTGGGGAATTAGGAGAAAAGGAAACTGAGGGGTTGGCAAAGCGGACGGGCAAAAGTGTCGATGAACTTAGAAAATATTACAAAAGTAGGGGAGATGTGGCAGATAGAGAATCTGTAAGAAGCGCATATGTTATTGTTGAATGCAATATTGACCATCAAAATCTAGATAATCCTTTTGAAAAAGCCCGAATATTCTTAAACATATTACGCCAAAAAGTTAGCAAACATAATCCTGATCAGGTAGAAATATCAACTGACGAGTTGACTTCTTTATCCCAAAATCAAAAACCTAAAAAAAGTGGCGCGCTATTTGAAGCAAAATACACTTTTGGGTCAAAATGAAAACAGGCTTTTATGTCTAAAAGAGTATTTATAGTTCATGGATGGGATGGCTATCCCGAGGAGGGTTGGTTCCCGTGGCTAAAGACCGAGCTTGAAAAGAGAGGTTTTAATGTTTTTGTTCCCTCAATGCCTAATCCTTCAAAACCTGAAATTATACCTTGGGTAAACCACTTACGAAAAGTGATTGGAAAACCCGACAAAAATACATTTTTAGTAGGTCATTCAATAGGTTGTCAAACGATATTACATTACCTAGATACAACTCAAGGGGATGTCAACTTTGGCGGAACGGTCTTTGTAGCAGGTTTTGTTAAACTTGAAAATCTAAAGACCGATGAGGAAAAAGACCTTGCTAGAAGGTGGCTTACGCCACTCCTTGATTGGGAAAAAATAAAGTCTTTGTCAAACAAATTCGTAGCAATATTTTCAGACAATGATCCTTGGGTACCCTTATCGAATTCTGATGTTTTTAAGAAAAGACTTAATGCAAAGATTATCATTAAGAATAAAATGGGTCATTTTAGCGGAAGCGATGGAACTAAAGAACTGCCGGATGTATTAACGGAGCTTATAAAGATATCCAAATAAAATTCTAATTCGAGGGGATTCTGCAGGTGCTGGTAAATCATGTCAGGAACTTCTTTTTTAATAACTATTGTGCAAATTTGAAGATAGAGATATTTAATTAAAAAATTCGTATTCTAATACTCTTTAGTCTTTCAATAAATGTTGGCGATTGACCTTCACATAGTTGTTCTCTTTTTGTCTCATGTAAATCCACAAGTTTTGTGTCCATTAAATCCATAGCCGAATATATTCCTAAGTCTTGCCTGAGTTTTCTGAGTGTTTTTCTTCTAGTTTCTATATCGCTTAGACGACAATTACATTCAAAGCCAGGGAATTTCAAACATTGTTTATTTTCTGGCAAGCCCTTCACTCTTTTAATTGGTTCTCCACACGGAGATGTAGAACACTGTTCTGACATATGGAGTGTATTCTACCTCCATATGTGAAATGAATGCAAATTACCAACTATATTACCGTGCAATTTGAGCCTGTTTTGCAGGAGTTAGTAAATTATATAGAGAACTTCTTTTTAAACTCCAGATTTGATGTAAAATTGAACTATGGATTCACTTGCTGATTTAGAGAAAAGGGTTGAGCAAATAGAGAGCAGAAATAAGAGAGTAGAGAAAGATAAGACTTGGGAGACAAGTTGGGTACGTAGATTTCTTTTGGTTTTATTTACCTACCTTGCAATCGGATTTTACTTAAATGCTATTAGTATTACCAGCCCTTGGCTGAATGCCATTGTTCCAGCAGTGGGTTTTTTGTTGTCAACTCTGACACTCCCGTTTTTCAAAAAACTTTGGGAAAAATATACCCAAAGGGGATAGATTTGCCTTTTAAATCAACGGGTATATACTATCGGTTATGGCAGAGCGTATAGCTACATCGCTAAAACTAATACCCCTTTGTGACGAGGATGCCCGTATTTTTATTGATGTTTCCACCGATTCCAAATACCAAAAAAGCAAATCTTACCTAAAGGGGCTACAGAGAAGAATTTACGATTGCAAGAATTGTGAGCTGTCCAATTACCCCATAAAAGGAATTGTTAAAACAACTTGCTATGCTGAGTTTTTAGATTTGGCGAAACCCACAACTACACCTACCCACCAAGATATTAAGGAATTTACTTTAGGCTAGTTGAAGCTATTTTGCAG
>Ga0172379_10001030_pt1 | contig 60225 bp, 63 predicted proteins | sample GrowelOW334metaG_FD_119756 | JGI IMG/M metagenome (GOLD analysis project Ga0172379, IMG submission 119756) | Groundwater microbial communities from an aquifer near a municipal landfill in Southern Ontario, Canada - Groundwater well OW334 metaG | ecosystem: Environmental > Aquatic > Deep... | reverse complement strand
GCACTTTCTCTTTGAGAAAGCTCTGTGCTACTGCACAGAGGTGCTTTAGCACGCGGGGAACGCTAGTGAATACATTTATGAGTTTTTAATAAAATAAGTTCGAGCGGAATCATATAACCACACAAAATTTTAGATTGATTTAACTTTCAATTTCGTTTCTTTATTCTTATCTATTTTAGGAAGCTTGATGATGAGGAGGCCGTGCTTTTCTATGGCTTCAGCTTCTTCGGGATTGACTTCTTCTGGCAAAGAAATAGTTCTAGAAAACGTTCCCCAATAAAGTTCTTGAACAAAATAATTTTCTTTATTGATAGATTGATTCTCTTCTCTCTTCCCTCGGATAGTGATAGAATCCCGTGTAATATTTATAGATAGATTATCAGGATGAACTCCTGCAATCATTGCTTGCACGATGATTTCATTATCTTTCTGATATAAATCAATAGTAAGTTCAGCTTCCTGTTCTTCTTCCCATTTAGAATCTTTCTCTCTATTCTCTGATTCCTCATTATTTTTTATTTGCAGGTTTATCTTTTTAACAGGATTAGAAAGAGAATCAGTTGCTTCCTCTTCTTCATCTGCCAATCTAATACTACCTGTAAGACGTTCTAAAAATGATCTTTTTTTTGCCATATATAATTTATGAGACTGTTTGAACTTTTGGAACAATTTTACTTATTCCCATACGTTTTAATTTCTCAAATATAAGTATATTAATAATCGCGACGACCCATAAGAATCCGAAAACAGAAAGGAAATTTTCACCGCTTCCTTTCATTATAAAAAAATTAAAGACACTATGCAAGACGATAGCAGCAGTTATCCCTATAAGGAAATAAATTCCTCTGTTTTGCTTCAAATAAAACGATAATCCCAAGGCGCTTCCTATCATAGAGCTTGCAATGGCGTGAAGGAGGGTAGATCCTAGGAAGCGTAGGTTTCCAGTTAGCATTCCCACAATACTGCCACTTGTACTCAAGGGTTTGATAAGATATAAAACATTTTCAAATGCTGCGAAACCAAGGGCAGTGGCGATAAAGTACATAGGATAGTCTATAGGCTTCCGCACTATATTATTACCAAAAATAATAAATGAAACGCCTATTAATTTCAGAATTTCTTCCATCGCTGCCCATACTATTATTTGAGTTGTGTTGTCGCTAATAAAATTCAAAGAAAACTTTTCCATCCACATAGCAACGAGAACAATGATTCCTCCTAATATAAAAGATATAACTACAAGTCCAAAAGGTTCAGGCTCATCTCTATCTTCTTGGTACATCCAGAACCATAGCCAAAGGAGCGCTGGGGCAACTCCTCCTAGTATTGCATATAATATTGTGTTTGGATTTTTTACTAATTCAACCATATATTTTATATTGGTACTTCGTCTTTTAACTTTGAGCCTTCGGCCCTTCGCTTACTAGCTCAGGACCTCAGACCTCTCGGTCTTCGGCCATTTTTCTACCATTAATAATTTCTTATTTTTTATAGGCATTAATCCCCAAATTTCTTCTGTGACAAATGGCATAAATGGATGAAGGATTTTCAATATCTTAGTCAAAGTATCAAGTAAGAATTGAGCTCTAGATTCTTTATCATTATCTGTCTCATTTAGTAATATTTCTTTACTTTCTTCTATTATAACATCTGCAAAACGTGACCAAGTATAGTGATATATTTTCTCCCCGACAATATAGAATTTGTATTCATCCATTTCTTTGGTAATTTCTTGTATAAGTTCATCTCTTTCTTTTATCAATATTTTTTCTCTTTCGGTGTAATCTGTAAAATTCTCATTGTAATTGATATTTTCTGTACCACTTAGAACAAAGCGAGTTATATTCCAAAGTTTATTCGCATAATTCTTATATGCTCGTATTTTATCTTCCGACAAGGAGAGGGAAGTCCCAGGTGTGTTGCCGACGATCATTCCTATTCGGAAAGCATCAGTTCCATATTTATCTGTAAGAGTTAAAGGATCTATAACGTTACCTTTACTTTTACTCATTTTCTGACCCTTGGCATCAAGCACCATTCCGTGATAGTAAACGATTTTGAAAGGAATTTCTCCTGTTACATAAAGTCCAAGCATAATCATTCTTGATACCCAAAAGAAAACTAAGTCGCCGGCCGTTTCCATTACATCTGTCGGATAAAATGTTTTGAAGTCATTGCTCTGAGGATATCCTAGTGTAGCGAATGGCCATTGGCCAGAGGAGAACCAAGTATCAAAAGTGTCTTCATCTTTTCTTACGCTTCCACCACATTTAGAACATTTTATAATATTATTTTCTAAATCTACCATTCCATTTCCGCATTCATTACAAATTTTTGCAGGAATAGGGATACCCCAAACGATTTGACGTGAAATATTCCAATCCATTATGTTTTCGAGCCAGTGAATTGTAATCTTTTTGTAATGGTCAGGAATATATTTTATTTTGTCTTGATTTATTATCTCTAATGCTCTGAGAGCTAAAGGCTTCATTTTAATAAACCATTGATTTTTTATTTGGGGTTCGAGAATGGTCCCGCATTTATAACAAGTTCTAACTACGTGTTTATAATTTTCATCTATTTTTTCTACCAATCCTTTATTTTGCAACTTTTCAATGATTAAAGAACGAGCTTTCTTTATATGCATTCCAGCAAATTCTCCAGCTATTGGGAGAAGTTTTCCATTTTCATCTATTATTTGCTCTTTTTCAAGCCCTCGTCTCTCTGCAATTTCAAAGTCTACTTGATCGTGCCATGGAGTTATGGTCATTACTCCTGTCCCGAATTCCATATCTAGATTTTTATCTTTTATGATAGTGGCAGTGATTGGTCCGTTTATCCATTCCAAGTCTATTTTTTGTCCATCTTTATACTCCATATATCTTTTATCATCTGGGTGCATTACTACGTATTTATCTCCGAATTTTGTTTCAGGTCTTGATGTAGATATAATGAATGGTCCATATTTCAAATAGTAATATGGTTCAATTCTTTCTTCATCTTTGATTTCCAAATCTGAAAAAGATGTCTGGTGTTTGGTGCACCAAGATACTATTCTGTTACCTCTATATACAAGTTCATCATCATAGAGTTTTTTGAATGTTTGATAGACAGTTTTAACAATGCTATCATCTAATGTAAATTTTTCTCTAGACCAGTCGCAAGATGCCCCCATACGTCGTACTTGGTTTTTGATATTTGAAGAATTCTCTAATGTAAAATCTAAAATTTCTTTATATAAATCATTTCTATCCATTCCGAATCGTGTTCTACCTTCTTTTTCTAATTTTCTTTCATAGACTACTTGAGTTTCAAATCCAGCATGATCAAGTCCTGGGAGCCAGAGAGTTTTAAATCCATGCATTCTTTTGTAGCGGACTATCAAGTCCTCAATTGTCATTACCAGTCCATGTCCTGCGTGTAGAGAGCCATTGGCGTTGGTTGGGGGCATTATCAGAGTAAAGGCTTCTGCCTCCTTATTTATTATACCTTTCTCAATGCAAACATCAGGATTGAAGAATCCACTCTCTTCCCATAGTTTATAAATACGACCTTCTGTTTCCTTTGGGTCGTATGGCTTAAGTAGTTTAGGGTCAATGTTGGGCTCTGTCATATATGAAATATAACATATTTTGCTATAAAGATAAATTCCCCTCTGCTTTGATGGAGCTCATTCTTTTTGCAAACTTTTTGTTTTTGGTTTGGTAATAACCGGCAATAGCTATCATAAGGGCATTGTCTCCTGTAAGACTTTTGGAAGGGAAGTGAACTTTGATATTAAGGAAGTCGGACTTCCTTAGTTTTTTAATTTCTTTGGTCATGACTTCTTGTAAATATGTATTTGCAGAAACTCCACCTCCGACTATCAGAGTTTGTATTTTGTATTCTTTAATTGCTTTGATCGTTTTACATACTAAAGTTTCTACGACTGCATCTTCGAATTCACAAGCTATCTTTTGCTTTATTTTGTCATTTTGCAAAATGTTTGAATCTTTTTCTTTCATATCTCGTATTAGGTATAATACGGCAGTTTTTAATCCAGAGAATGAAAAGTCGTAATCTTTAGAATGAATCATAGGGCGAGGGAGTTGTATTTGAGCCCCTCCTCCCCTTACTAAGGGGAGGATTGAGGAGGGGTTCTTAATTTTTGGGAACCCCCTCCCAGCCTCCCCCTTGGTAAGGGGGAGGGGAATTAAATTCCCTCGCTCTACCTCCGCCATCTTGGAAATCTCTGGTCCTCCAGGATAAGGAAGTCCAAGCATACGAGCCACTTTATCAAAGGCTTCACCCGCGGCGTCATCACGAGTTTGGCCTATCTTTTTATATTTCATATTTTCTTTTACGAGTATGAGTTCTGTATGTCCACCGGAAACAAGCAGGGAAAGCATCGGGAACATTTTTTTATTTATATTCACTGTGAAAGTTTTACTTTTTTTGGGGAAGATAGAGAAGATGTGTCCCTCCATATGATTTACAGGAATGACTGGGATTTTATATTTTTTATTAAGTTCTTTAGCGAAGACTATTCCAGTCCAAAGAGCTGGCTCAAGTCCGGGCCCAGTCGTTACGACGATTCTATCTATCTGTTCTATTTTTATTTTTGCTTGTTTTAGAGTTTTTTCAAAAATAATTGGCAAATTTTTTATATGTTCTCTTTTGGCAAGTGCAGGGAAGACGCCCCCATATTCTTTATGGATTTCAATTTGTGAATTTATATTATTTGCCAAAATCTTAAAAGTGTCACCTTTACCTGACTTTTTTACCTCTACTATGGCTATGGCGGTCTCATCACACGATGTTTCTATTGCTAATATTCGCATGAAAGTACTATAACATAAGGGTTTTTATTTCGCTATCATTATGATAGAATAGATTTATATATGAAAAAAGAACGATTAGGATTTCATTTAGTTCTGCTAGGCCAGATTGCATCTGGTAAGGATACTCAGGCGGGTCTGTTAGAAAAGAAATATAATTTTTCACTTGTTGAATCTGGTAAATATTGGCGTAAACTTGAGAAAGAAGATAGCCCTGATGGAGCATGGCTTCGTCGCACTACTAGACTTGGTAAGCCCGCCCCAGTAGCCTTAATGAAAAGATTTCTTTTAGAAAATATTAATAATAGACCAAAGGATAAAGATTTGCTTTTTGTAGGGAACCCAAGGTTAAAACCAGAAGCTCAATTATTAAAAAAGATATTAAATGAAAAGAAAGAAAAGTTTTTTGCTTTATACATAACTCTTCCTGATAAAGTCGTTTACTCTCGTTCTTTGCGTTCAGATAGGTATGATGATAATAAAAAGAATATAGAGAGACGTATTAAATGGCACAAAGCCCAAGTTTCTAAATCGGTTAATTATTTTGATTCTCTTGGTAAATTAAAAAAGATTAATGGTAATCAATCAATAGAAAAAGTTCACGAAGATATAGAAAAAGCAATTTTATATTTTAAAAAATTAAACAAATAATATATGAAAATATTAAGTGAATTATTAGAAGATGTGAAAGTATTAGAAAGCCATGGCAATCTGGATGCTCACGTATCTTCCGTGTCACTTAATTCAAAGAATATTGAACCGCGTTCAGTCTTTGTAGCACTTGTCGGTAATGTTCTAGATGGGCATTCTTTTATAGACGAAGTGATAGAGAAAGGTGCAACGGTTATAGTGCACGAGAAAGATATAGAGGATTTAAAAGTTGGCATTACTTATATCAAAGTTGCAGATACTCATAGTGCTGTAGGGATAATTGCAAGTAATTTCTATGATAATCCTTCACAGAAAATGAAACTAGTTGGAGTGACAGGTACAAGTGGCAAGACGACGACGGCGACTCTTCTCCATCAACTTTTCCGTGATTTAGGGTATAAAGCTGGACTTATCGGCACTGTCGTAAATAAAATAAATGATAAAGAGGAAGAAGCTCATCGTACTACCCCTGACGCAGTAACGTTAAACGAGCTATTAGCTAGAATGATGGATGATGGTTGTGAATATTGCTTTATGGAAGTCTCTTCTCATTCTGTTTGTGAAGGGCGCATAGCAGGGCTTCATTTTATAGGAGGAATATTTACGAATCTCACGTTAGATCATCTGGATTATCATAAGACAATGGAGAATTATTGTGATGCGAAGAAAGGATTTTTCGATACATTACCTGCCACTGGTTTTGCTATTGCAAACATAGATGATGAAAAAGGGGAATATATGTTAAGTACAACGAAAGCCCATACTTATAGATTTAGTTTAAAGAAAGAAACAGATTTTAATGAAAGATTTGAGTCAAAATTAATTGGAGAGTTCAATTCTTATAATCTACTTGGAATTTATGCCGTAGCAACTTTACTTGGTGAAGATAATGCTAAATCTGATAATGTTGGATCGCCCGACTCTTTTATAAAAGAGTTTAGGGAAAAAGTAAAAGAAAAAATAAAAAATCTAGAAGCAGTTCCGGGAAGATTTCAATATTATAAATCTGTGAACGGAGTCACGGGTATTGTAGATTATGCACACAAGCCAGACGCACTAGAAAATGTTTTGAAAACCATCAATGATTTAAAGGGTTTACCGAAGCAAGGCTTCGGTAAACCCAAAGTGATTGCTGTTGTTGGTTGTGGAGGGGATAGAGATAAAAGTAAAAGACCAATAATGGCAAAGATTGGCTATGATATGAGTGATATACTTATACTTACGTCGGATAATCCTCGCACCGAGAAGCCGGAAGCAATATTGGAAGATATGAAGAAGGGCCTAGAAGGACTTTATTTAGAAGGTAAAGTTTATATTATTACTGATAGAGGAGATGCAATAGAGAAGGCTTGCAATTTAGCTTCCTCTGGCGACTTCATCCTTGTCGCCGGCAAAGGTCATGAGAATTATCAAGAAGTAAACGGAGTTCAAACCCATTTTGATGATATGGAAGAACTTAAGAAATGCCTTAAGTAATTAAGAATTAAGAATTAATAATTAAAAATTAAAATGCAAAGTGAAACTAAAACTTGTCAGAATTGTAAAAAGGATTTCATTATAGAGCCTGAAGATTTTTCATTTTATGAAAAAATAAAAGTCCCAGCTCCGACTTGGTGTCCTGAATGTAGAATGATTAGACGTTTTTCTTTTCAAAATACTTGGAATATGTATTGGCGTACTTGTGATAAATGTGGAGAAAAAACTCTTTCAATTTACAATCCAGAAAAAAAGATAAAAACGTATTGTCAGCCATGTTGGTGGAAAGATGATTGGGATGGCACAGAATTTGGGGTGGAGTATGATAAATCTCGTCCTTTTTTAGAACAAGTAAAAGAACTTATAGAGAAAACACCATACTCTGCTCTTACAAGTTTACATACAAGTAATAAGAATTGTAATTATGCGAATGCACTGGCTTGGAGCAAGGACTGTTTTATGATTTTCTGGGCAGACTTTTGTGACACTGTTTATTATTCTACTATAGTAAACACTTTGAAATATAGCTCTGATTGTATCCGTGGGTACTTCTCAGAACTTTGTTATGAATCTGTTGGTTTCAGTAGATGTTATAAGACATTTTTCTCTGAAGAATGTGATGATTGTGTAGATGTATGGTTTTCTAAGAATTGTTACAACTGTACTAATTGTGTTGGTTGTGTAAACCTAAGAGGTGAAAAAAATTGTATTTTTAATGTAAAATATTCCAAAGAAGATTATATAGAGAAGTTAAAAGAGTTGGATCTATCGTCATGGAAAAATTTAAACGAATTAAGAATAGAATCACAAAAATTTTGGCTTACGAAACCAGTCCGTGATTTTCATACACATTCATTAAGTGTAAATGTGTCAGGGGATTATGTATATGAATCCAAAAATTCTAAAGAAATGTATATTAGTAATGGAGCTGAAGATTGTAAATATTGTCAGTTTATAACAGTCAAACCAGCAAAAGATTGTAGAGATTATTCTGGTTGGGGAAATAATTCTGAATTAATATATGAATCTGCTGTTGTAGGAGAAAATTCAAACTCTGTTTCTTTTTCAGTAGAGTGTTGGCCTGATTCTTTAAATTTGCAGTATTGTTCTTGGAACATTGCAGGGAAAAATAATTTTGGATGTGTAAATTTGAAAAGAAAGAAATATTGTATTTTGAATAAAGAATATGAAAAAGAAGAATATGAAAAATTAAAAAAGGAGATAATAGAAGATATGAAGGTAAATCCATACATAGATAAAACTGGAAAGAAGTTCTATTATGGAGAATTTTTTCCACCTGAATTTTCTCTTTTCCCTTACAGTAAGTCCAACGCTATGCGTTTCTTCCCCAAAACTAAAGAAGAAGCGATATCTTCGGGTTATGAATGGTCAGATGTTGAAAATCAAAATCATAAAACTACACTTGATTCAAATAATTTACCAGATAGTATACTTGAGACAGATAATAGTATCTTAAATGAGATAATAGGGTGTGCAAATTGTGGGCGTGCTTATAAAATAGTAGAAGGAGAATTAAATCTTTTAAGAAAAATGGGATTACCAATTCCTCATGAGTGTCCAAAGTGTCGTGAGAATAAGAGATTCGAAAGAATGAATCCTATAAAGTTATACAAAAGAAATTGTATGAAGTGCGGTATCGATATAAATACACCTTATTCTAAAGATGGTCTAGAAATAGTATACTGTGCAAAGTGTTATCAGCAAGAATTTATATAATATGCAAAATTATAAACAACAATTTAAGGGGAAGAAGATTACAGTTATGGGACTTGGGCTTTTGGGGAGGGGGATTGGATATACTAAATTCTTGGCAGAATGTGGGGCTGATTTGATAGTGACTGATCTGAAGAGTAAAGAGCAACTTGCCCCAGCGTTAAAAGCCTTGGAAAAGTTTTCCGGTCATAAGCGTGGCTTAGGACCGATAAAGTTTGTACTGGGAGAGCATAGGCTGGAAGATTTTAAAAATAGAGATATGATTATCAAGGCTGCGGGGGTGCCTCTTGATTCTATATATATAAAGGAAGCAAAGAAGAATGGAATTCCAATAGAAATGGATGTCTCACTCTTCGCTAAATGTGCGCCAGAAGTAATGATAATAGGAGTGACTGGTACGAGGGGAAAGAGTATGACGACGACACTTATATATGAGATACTCCACGGTAATGAAAAATTATTATCCTCCTCCGCTAAAGCTACGGCGGGACGAGGGGAAAAGAAAGTTTATCTAGGTGGGAATCTTCGTGGTGTAGCAACGTTGCCACTTCTTAAGAAAGTGAAAAATGGAGACATACTTGTATGTGAACTTGATTCTTGGCAACTACAAGGATTTGGGGAGGCTATGCTTTCTCCATCTATTTCTGTATTTACAACTTTCATGCCGGATCATATGAATTATTATAAGAATGATATGGATAAATATTTTGGGGATAAAGCAAATATTTTTAAATTTCAAAAAAGTGAAGATACTTTAGTGGTTCTTCCAGAAATGAAAAAGCTGATAAACAAAGAAGATGTAAAAAGTAAATTAATAATTACTGATAAGAAAAATGTTGATAGTTGGAAATTCAATGTGAAAGGGGACCACCATAGGAACAATCTAGCTTGTGCTGTACAAGTGGCAAAAGTTCTCGGTATTCCTGGGGTAAAGATTAAAAAAGTCGTTTCAAAATTCAAAGGTCTCGAAGGACGATTAGAGCTTTTAAAAACTTATAAAGGCATAAAGATATATAATGATAATAATGCTACTACACCTGAAGCTACAATAGCAGGCATAGAAGCATTGGTTTCCCCTAGGCAAGGCCTAGGGGAGAAAAAATATGGAAGTCGGACTTCCAGAAATATAATTTTGATTTGCGGTGGGGCAGACAAAGGACTTCTCCTAGACAATTTTGTAAAAGTTGTGAATGAGAATTGTAAGAGTGTGGTGATGATACCAGGAACGGGGACGGAGAGGTTAATTACCAATTACCAATTACTAATTACTAATGAGGTAGGGAAAGATTTGAAGGATATAGTGAAAACGGCATTATCAGAAGCTAAGAAAGGCGACATCATCCTTTTCTCCCCAGCTTTTGCATCTTTTGGAATGTTTAATAACGAATATGAAAGGAATGATTTATTTATGAAGATAATTAAGAAGTTGAAATAAATGGAAAAATTTGAAATAAAAAATAGAAAAGGGTTAAAGATAGTTGGAAAGATTTTGAGACCAGAAAATCCAATCGGTCTGTCTTTTGTAATGCATGGGCTAAGTGGATACAAAGAAGAACTTCATATTGAAGTGTCAGCTCAAACACTTTTTGAAAATAATTATATAGTAGTAAATTTTGATGCAACAAATTCAAGGGGAGAAAGTGAAGGGAAATACGAAGATGCAACAATGCAAAAACATTATGATGATCTAGTTGATGTTATAAATTGGTCTAAGACACAAAGTTGGTATAAAGAGCCGTTTGTTTTAGCTGGCCATAGTATGGGTGGTTTTGCCGTGACAAAATACGCTGAGGAATTTCCTGTTGAAGTAAAAGCAGTATTTTCATTTGCTGCACCTTATTCTGGTAAAGATAATCTTGAAACTCATAACAAGTTTAGACCAGAAGAAATTAAAGAATGGAAAGAAACAGGATGGATGCGTAGGGTTAGTAATTCGAAACCAGGTTTTGAATTGAATCTTCCATGGTCTCATATGGAAGAAAGATTAAAACACGATTTAAAACCAATGGCATATAAAATTACTATGCCAATACTGTTTGTAGTTGGAGAAGATGATAAAAGTTGTCTTCCAAGTGATCAAAAGAAATTTTATGATTTATTACCCGAAGATACAATAAAAGAAGTTCATGTGGTAAAAGGAGCTTCCCATGTATTTCGTACCCCTGAGCAATTAGAAACCTTAAAAAATATATTTAATAATTGGTTAAAAAATTTAAAATAATAATATGAAAAAAGAAATTGAGAAAAAGCATACAAAGAAGCAGACTATTAAAATATTAGAAAGATTAGTAAAATCTTTAAATAAAGAGAAGTCTTTTAGAATGCAGATAAAAGGCAAGAAAGTTTATGTACCAAAAGAATCTAAAATTGAGATAGAATACGAAAAGGAGAAAAAAGAGGAAAAAATAGAAATAGAAATTAAATGGTAAAATAATTATGAAAAAATTAGAAATTGGGGCAATATATAAGCATTATAAGGGGACCAAGGTGAAGGTGGTCGGGGAGGCAATTCACAGTGAGACTATGGAGCCGATGGTTATCTATATACATCTAGAAGATGGGATCATTTGGGCTCGTCCAAAAGAGATGTTTTTAGAGAATGTTATGGTGGACGGAAAAGAAGTAGAAAGATTTGAAAAAGTTGATGGGGAAATTTTAATTAAACCAAGTAAATAATTTTATGAAAACTATATTAGTAGATGCGGTGTGGTGTTTTATAATAGAGAAAGAGGGGGAATTTCAGATCTTTAAGGAGATGTATAGTTTGCTTGAAAGTTATCCAAATAAAAAGATTGTTTTGACTGGGGCAAACGATGAACAAAAAATTAAGTTTGGTTTAGATAATATTCCTTACGAACTTTTTACTCTCAAACATAATCCTGAGAAAACTGATCCAAAATACTTTGAGACATTGTTGGAGAATTTTAATTTAAGCAAAGATGATGTAGTATACTTTGAGCACAGTATGGAAGCAGTAAAAAGTGCAGAATCAGTAGGTATAAAAAGCTATTTTTATAATAATAAGAAAAATGACTTAGAAAGTTTAAAAAAGTTCTTAGATGAAAATTTAAAATAAAATTATGGACCTAGACTTATCAAAAATTAAAAATGTTCACTTTATAGGCATTGGAGGGATTGGTATCTCGGCAGTGGCTAGGATGATGCTACATATGGGGAAAAAGGTGAGTGGCCAGGATATGCAAGGAGGGGAAATAGTGGATGAACTTGTAAAACTTGGTATTGATATAAAGATAGGGCAGTCTTATGAAAATATTCCTGAGAGTACTGACTTGATAGTTTATACTATTGCTATAGATACTTATGATAGAGAGTTGGCAGAAAAGATTAAGAATCAGAATGTAATTCCTGTGCGTTCATATCCGCAAATGCTTGATGTTATCAGTCGTGATAAATACACGATTGCTACTGCTGGCACTCATGGTAAGACTACTACCACGGCAATGATTGCACAAATTTTAGAAGAAAATGGTAACAGCCCAACGGTAATAGTAGGAAGTTTAATTATGGACAAAAGCCAGCCTTCGCATAAAGCTATGGCGAGCCGAGGTACGAATTTCATAGCAGGCAGTAGTGACATACTTGTCGTTGAAGCTTGTGAGTATCGTCGTTCATTTCTCAATATTAATCCGAAAGTTTTGGTTATTACAAATATAGATGAGGATCATTTGGATTATTATAAAGATATTGAAGATATAAAGAGTGCATTCCACGAGATGGCGATGAAAGTGCCTGCAGATGGCTTTGTAATTTGTAATCCGGATGATGAGAATATTGCGGATGTGATAAAAGATATAAAAGCCAAAGTTATAAACTGGCAGGAATTTTATAATAGTGAAATTAAATTAAAAGTTCCAGGGGTACACAACAAGAAGGACGCGGCGGCGGCGATAGCCACCGCCGCAACTTTAGGAATTTCCAAAGAAATTGCCGAACAATACGTCAGCAACTTTCCTGGTACATGGCGACGATTTGAATTCAAAGGTAAATTACAAAATGGAAGTTTATTATATGATGATTATGCTCATCATCCTCACGAGATTACTGCTACGATGGAAGGATTTAGAGAATTATATTCAAAGGAGTTGGGGTGGAAGATCACAGTAGTATTCCAACCCCATTTATTCTCTCGTACAAAGTTACTCCTTAATGATTTCGCTCAAAGTTTCAAAGATGCCGACCAAGTTCTAATTTTACCTATTTATTATGCTCGCGAAGTAGACGATGGTACTATCTCAGGTGAGATTCTTTCAAATGAGATAAATAAATATTCTAATAATTCTAAAGCATTTGGAAGTTTCGAAGATTTAGAGAAATATTTGGAAGTCCGACTTCCAAATATGGGAGAGAAAGATATCATAGTGACTATGGGAGCAGGGGAAGCTTTCAAAATTGGAGATTATCTTTTGAAAGAAAATAATAGTATAATAAAACAATGAGAAAATATTTTGTATTTCTACTAATAATATTATCTACCTTTATTGCACTTCCTATCTATGCTTTTACTCCTGTTAATTCTGGATTCATCCCCGGGCAAATTTGGTATTCTAAAGAGACTCTTGTAGAAGGAGATACTGTCAATATTCATACGGCTGTTTGGAACGGTGAGTCACATTCCATAATTGTAAATGTAGAGTTTTATGACAAAAATGTCGTTTTAGGCAGTAGAGATGTAGTATTAGCACCTTTATTATTAGAAGATGTATATATACCTTGGAAAGTTACATCTGGAGATCATACTATCTCAGCGAAGATTATTTCTTCTATTGCAACTATTTCAGGTAAAAAAGAAAAAGTAGTCCTCCCTCGTATTATAACTTCCAGTGACAAGCAATTTGTCTCTGTTGTTATTAAAAATAATGTTGGAGAAAATGTATCCGAAACAGATATTATAAAGAACAAGATAGTGGAGACAACTAGTGGAATAGTCAACATTGTCCCAGATAATGTCAGTACTTCACTGTCAGATAGTTTTACAGTATTAGATAATTTTCGTAACAAAACTTTAGCACAAGTAGACACTAGTAAAAAAGAAACTCAAAAAGAAATAGGAAAAGTTTTAGGTGTTTCTACCACAGCCAAGGAGAATCCTACGAAGATAAATAATATACCAGATGCCACAGAAAAGCCAATAGCCTACATCAAGTTATTCTTCCTATCAGTCCTCTCTTTTATTTTTGGAAGTAAAATAGTCTTTTATGGAACCATCATTCTCATAGTTTTCTTTTTTGTTAGATGGATTTATCGTAAAATAAGAAACAGATAAGAATGTTTGTCAAATGAAGGTATCTTCTAGTATACTATATTTATGAAGAGAGTCATTTTCGACATACTATTATTCCTTTTTATATTTCTATTGCCTTGGTGGGCGACATTTATTTGGGTGGTTATAGGCTTGTTTGTATTTATGAATTTCTATGAATTCCTAATAGCTAGTATTATAATCTATATTATCTCTACTATCCCTCCCAATACTATCTGGAGCAAATCCTTAATCGTTTACTCCTTCATAATAATTTTTTATTTATTAGTCCAGTACTTACGTCGTCATATAATTTTATATAAAAATGAAATTCCACATCAATCATAAATATATTAAGAGTGATATTGCCCCGGACGAGATTTTTCTTGATTCCAAGAATTTGCCAGAGTTCAATACTCAACAATTTGAAGGGCGTCTAGAGAAAGCAATACCAAAGAAATCCGTTTTCTTACTCGGGGCATTTTTCTTGGTCTGTGCTTTTATTTTTATATATCAATTAGGGAATCTTCAAATCATTAAAGGAGAGGCATATTTCAAAAAAAGTGAAAACAATACTCTAATGAAGAAGCCCATATTCGCCGATCGTGGTCTTATCTACGATAGGAATGGCGTATTGCTTTCTTGGAATACTTGGGATAAAAATAACGTAGATAAATTCTCGGCCCCAATACGGTCTTATATAGCCGATCCCGGCTTTGGCCTTCTCCTGGGTTATGTGAGTTCCCCAGCAAAAGATTCTTCGGGGAATTATTGGCAAGATTCTTTTATTGGTAAAGATGGAGTAGAGAAGTCTTATAATTCGAATCTGACAGGCAAGAATGGAGTTCGGATTACAGAGACCGATGTGAAAGGTGATATCCAATCAGAGAATGTAGTTAATCCACCAGTAGCTGGAGAGAATATCAAGCTTTCAATTGATAGTAGAATACAAAAGAAAATGTATGATTCTATTGCCTTAATGGCCAAGAATGCCTCCTTCTCAGGCGGAGCAGGCGTCTTGATGGATATTAAGACTGGAGAAATCTTGGCTATGACTAGCTATCCAGAATATAATTCAAATATTTTATCTCTCGGCAAAGATAGCAAAACTATAAATGGATATTTCTCTGACAAGAGAAAAGTATTTCTAAATCGTCCTCTCTCGGGGCTTTATGCTCCCGGATCTATCGTCAAGCCATTCCTAGGCTATGGGGCTCTAGCAGAAGGGGTGATAACTCCTCTTAGACAAATATTTGCCAACGGATCTATCTCAATCCCTAATCCATATTTCCCTGACAAGAAATCAATTTTCAAAGATCATGGATCATTCGGCTATGTAGATATGAAGAAAGCAATCGCCATTTCTTCTGACGTTTATTTCTATGAGATTGGGGGAGGGTATCAGGACCAGAAAGGATTGGGAATTGTGAATATTGATAAATACGCCAAGATGTTTGGCATCGCTGACAAGACGGGTATTGATATCGGAGGAGAAAAAGGAGGAGTGGTTCCAACACCAGATTGGAAAATGAAAACTTTCAAAGGGGATCAATGGCGAGTAGGAGATACTTACAACACTGCCATCGGTCAGTATGGATTCCAAGTTACACCACTTTCTATAGCGAGAGCTGTCGCAGGGATTGCTTCTTTCGGGATAATTCCTACTCCACACATACGACTTGCTGATAAAACTTTTGAATCAAAAGTTACAACCTTACCTATTGATAAAGACAAGATGACTACTATCTGGGAGGGTATGCGTATGGCCGTGACGGAAGGGACGGCGACAGCTCTCAACTTGGCCAATGTAAAAGTAGCAGCCAAGTCTGGAACCGCACAGGTGGGCTTGGGCAATACGAATACGAACTCTTGGATTATTGGATTCTTCCCTTATGATAATCCTAAATATTCTTTTGCTATTTTAATGGAGCGTGGTCCAAAGGCCGCATCAGGTAATGCGACACGTGTGATGAGTGAGGTCATAGACTATATGAGCGTCTATACACCAGAATATTTAAAATAGGCTCCTCTTGCCTTCTTTACAATAAATTGCTACAATCTGTCAATTATGGATGAAACAAGTTACATAACAGAAGAGAAAAGAGAAGCATTACAAGAAGAACTTAAACATTTGAAAACCTTTAAAAGAAAGGAGATTTTAGAGGCTCTGGAAGCTGCCAAAGCACTAGGTGATCTCTCTGAAAATGCTGAATATCATCAGGCTCGTGAAGATCAGGGGAAGACGGAGGATCGCATCAATCAGATAGAGTATATGCTCCAATCTTCAGTCGTAGTTAAGAAGCACCAAAGTTCTAAGGTAGAAATAGGCACAACAGTTGTAATCAAAAAGGAGGGAACCAAGGATACCGTTACTTATAGTATTGTCGGAGCTGAGGAAGCAGATATGTCCACCAATAAAATTTCAAATAAATCACCTCTTGGAGAGGCCCTATTCGGCAGAAAGAAGGGAGACGAACTTGCTATTAAAACTCCTAAGGGACTAGCCAAATACACTCTAATTGATATACAATAGGGCTATGGCATCTATAGAAGAATTACGCAGTGCGCGATTAGCAAAAATTAATAAATTAAAAGAAGCGGGCATGGACCCGTATCCTTCTTCTGTCCTACGCACCCACTCTATAAAAGAAGTTAAAACTAATTTTGATAAATTAGAGGGAGACAAGGAAAATATTTCTATCGCCGGTAGAGTGATGATTGTCCGTGGGCAAGGGGCAATATTATTTGTAGTTTTGCAAGATGGTGATGAGAGATTTCAAGCAGTACTCAAGAAGGATGAACTAGACGAGAAAGTTTTCAATTTATTTGTGGATACTATAGACAATGGAGATTTCATTTCTGTGACTGGTTCACTTTTCATAACACAAAGAGGGGAGCAGAGTATTTTAATAAAAGATTGGCAGATGGCGACCAAAGCTCTCTTGCCTCTACCTGATAAATGGCATGGACTACAAGATATAGAAGAGACTTATAGAAAAAGATATTTAGATATACTTATGGACAAGGAAGTCTATAATCGTTTTGTAATGCGTTCTAAAATAATTAAATACATTAGAAATTATTTTGATAATAAAAATTTCTTAGAAGTAGAGACGCCTATAATGCAAAATGAAGCAGGGGGTGCCATGGCAAAAACTTTCAATACTCATCACAATGATTATGATATGGATATGGCTCTTCGTATAGCACTTGAATTAGAGCACAAGATGCTCATGGTGGGTGGCTATGAGAGAGTTTATGAGATAGGGAAGACTTTCAGGAATGAAGGCTCGGATCCTACACATTTGCAAGAATTTAGTATGCTTGAATGGTATGCCGCGTACGAGAGTTTAGAAATTAATATGAAATGGACAGAAGAACTTATCAAATCTATCGCCAAAGATTTGATGAATAAAACTATTTTCAAAGTTTATGATAATGATGGTAAAGAAACAGAAGTTGACTTAGATACAGATTGGCCAAGAATAACTTTTGCAGAATTACTTAAAAAAGATGCAAATATAGATATTGAGACTATTACTTTGGAAGAGGCTCGTATAGAAGCTTTGAAATGGGGAGTAAAAGAAGAGGAAGTGAAAAAGCTTGGACGAGGAAATCTTCTTGATAAAATTTATAAGAAATGTTCAAGGGATAAAATTATCAATCCGACTTTTGTGACGGATTTCCCTGGAGATTTGAAACCGCTTGCACAGCAGAATGAGAATGGCACGGCGAAAGTCTGCCAGCTTATTATCGCTGGGGCTGAAATTACGAACCAGTATGCTGAGCTTGTAGATCCTACTATTCAAAGAGAGTTACTTGTCGCTCAGAGTAAAGCCAAGAAGGGTGGAGATGAAGAAGCGATGGAAGTGAGTGAATCTTTCCTTACCGCTATGGAGCATGGTATGCCACCAATGACAGGATTCGGTATGGGTATTGATCGCCTAGTAGCAATCTTCACAGAGCAGAAGAATCTCCGCGATGTAATATTCTTCCCGATAATGAAACCCAAGGAATAAAAAACTAAAAATCGTCCCCAAGCCTTGCTTGGGGGCGATTTTAGTTATCCACAGGTTGGGGGTGGGAAGGGTTGTTTGTCTTGTGGGATGAAGTGGTGTATAATCTATGCAAGTGGGATGAAGTGGTAAATTAATTTTATCTCACAATATTTTATGCTTATCGGAGAATACACACATACACTAGATGAGAAGAATAGAATGTCTCTCCCCGTAAAATTCCGAAAGGAAATGGGGAAGAGTATTGTCGTTGCCCCTGGGCTTGATAATTGTCTTTCCATTTTCACCACGAAAGAATGGCAAAAGGTTTCAGAAAAGTTATCAGACTCTTCAATGCTCGCATCCGACAACAGAAGTTTCTCGAGATTTATATTTGGTCAAGCTGCCACCCTCGATGTAGATGGCAATGGACGAATACTAATTCCGGAAAATTTAAAAATACGATCCAATCTTTCTACCAAGGTAGTCGTCATCGGCGTTCAGAATCGTGCAGAAATCTGGAATGAGAAAGCTTGGGGCGATTACAAGAAGAAGGTAGAGACACAGGCCGACGCCCTCGCAGATAAATTGGGGCAGATAGGAGTTCTTTAATATGACGCATATATCAGTTTTGAAAGATGAGTCTATCGGTGGCCTTGCCATTAAAAAAGGCGACATCATAGTAGATGGCACACTAGGTGGAGGAGGGCATACATACGAGATGATAAAGAGATGGGGCAAAGATATTAAAATTATCGGTCTCGATCTAGACATAGAAGCCAAAGCTCGCACCCTATCCCTCATTGAGAAAATTCCCTCAGATTTTACTTTCATAAATAGTGGTTTCCAAGATATAGATAAAGTTCTTTCTGATTTAGATATTAAAGAAGTAGATGGAATTTTGCTCGACCTCGGTATTAGTTCATTTCAGTTAGAGACAGCCGGTAGAGGTTTCTCTTTTCTGAAAGACGAACCCTTACTTATGACAATGAAGAAAGATATTACAGAGGAGGATTTAACTGCTAGAGAGATAGTAAATACTTGGGGAGAAGAAAGTATCGCCGACATCATCTATGGCTTTGGAGAAGAAAAGTATTCCAGAAAGATTGCCAAGAAAATAGTAGAGGCAAGAGGAGAGAAAGAGATAGAAACGACGTTTGACTTGGTGAAGATTATAAAGGATGCCGTCGGAGGATATTACAAGGGGTTACGCATTCATCCTGCTACGAGAACTTTCCAAGCCTTACGCATAGCGACCAATAGTGAGCTTTCAAATTTAGAGAAAGGGATAGAGAAAGGATTTAATTGTTTGAAGAAGGGAGGACATATGTCAATCATAAGTTTCCATAGTTTAGAAGACAGAATTGTGAAAAGAGCATTTGTAAAATTAAAAGAAGAAGGGAAGGCAGAGATACTTACCAAGAAGCCGATAGTGCCAAGTGAAAAAGAAATAAAAGAGAATCCACGTGCCAGAAGTTCAAAATTGAGATTATTAGTTAAGACCATAGGTCGGACCTAGGGACGAATTCTTTAAAAAGAAGACCCTAGGTCCGACCTATGGACAACAATATGAGCAAAACAAAAGCAATAGCCAATGATATAGTCGGGAACACAAATACGCAAAGGATTTTATTCCGTATTCTTTTGGGTTCTTTACTGTCTCTTTTTATTGTTTATATATACATTATTGGCTCTATCACTTTTAATATCGTTGCTCGTAAATCCCTTGAGAATACTGCTCAAATTCTAGGAAATAATATAAGTAATCTAGAATTGAATTACTTAAGCATGGCAAATAATATAAATAAAGCACATGCCGAGACTCTGGGATTCGTAGATGCCAAGACCAATATATTTGCTACCCGCTCTATTACTAATGTCGCTATGCGCTAATGAACCTCTCGTCGTTTCAATCGCGAATAAGGATTGTCGGAGCCTGTATTTTCATCTTTGCTATTATATTAGTAGCGAAGCTTTTTTTTGTTCAAATAATTCATAGAAATTTATATACCGAGAAAGCTGATAGGCAGTATGCGACTCCTGCAAGTAACATATTTGATCGGGGTTCAATCTTTTTTACAAAAAAGGATAATTCCTTAGTAGCAGCCGCGGCTGTTTCTTCCGGCTTCAAAGTGGCAATTAATGCGAAAAATATAGTAGATGTCGATAAAACGTATGAAGCATTGGATCCATATATGGAGATGGACTATGATACTTTCGTCGCCAAGGCAGGCAAGAAGACTGATCCTTATGAAGAAGTAGCTTTCCATCTGACGAAAGAGCAAGTGACAGAAATAGATAATCTGAAACTTCCGGGGATTTCTATTTATAAAGATAATTGGCGATTTTATCCAGGGGGGGGGTTGTCTGCGCACACTTTAGGCTTCCTTGCTTATAAAGAGAATGATAAAGTTGGTCAGTATGGACTTGAAAGATTTTATAATTCTACTTTATCGAAACCGAAAGATGTCGCTTATGTAAACTTTTTCGCCGAAGTATTTTCTGGCTTGAAGGAGACGGTCCTCAATACAGAGAAGCAAGGTGATCTCGTGACGACCATAGAGCCCACAGTAGAATCTACTTTAGAGACGGAGCTTGGAAGTGCCTTTGAGAAATGGAATGCCGATGAAGCTGGGGGAATAATTATCAATCCCAAAACAGGAGAGATATATGCGATGGCTTCATTCCCCAATTTTGATTTGAATAAATTCGGCGAGGTGAAAAATCCGAGTGTGTATAGGAATATAATGGTTGAAGATGTTTTGGAGTTTGGTTCTGTTATCAAACCTCTGGTGATGGCTGCAGCCTTAGACGCTGGGGCGGTCACTCCTACGACGACTTATCTAGATAAAGGAGTAGTGACAGTTAATAAAAAAGATATTTACAACTTTGATAAAAAGGGGCGTGGAGTTATCAATATGCAAGCAGTGCTTGATCAATCCTTAAATACGGGAATGGTTTTCGTGGAGAATAAACTTGGCAATGATAAATTCCGTACTTATATGAAATCTTATGGTATAGGTGAGAAGACGGGCATAGACCTCCCCAATGAGACCAAGGGACTTATCAAGAACTTGGAAAGTCCTCGTGATATAGAATACGCGAATGCATCTTTTGGTCAGGGGATAGCCCTCACTCCAGTAGAAGCTATCCGTGCCTTTTCTATAATAGCCAATGGAGGCAATATGATAACTCCTCATTTAGTCAAACAAATACGATATAATGATGGGACGTCCAAGACAATAGATGATCCTCTCGTAAGTTCTGGTATAATAAAGGCGGATACATCTCTCACTATTACGAGGATGCTTGTCCACGTCTTTGAAGCTTATGATGGGGGAGCTCATAAATTCCAAAATTATAGCGTTGCTGCCAAGACTGGGACTGCTCAAGTAGCGATGGAGAAGGGCGGTGGATATTATACGGACCGCCATACGCATTCATTTTTCGGTTATTTCCCAGCTTATGATCCGCAGTTTATAGTATTTCTTTTTTTGAAAAATCCGAAAGGGGTCCAGTATGCATCCCAAAGTTTGATCCCATCGTTTATGAATATTACTAAGTTTTTATTAAATTATTATAACGTAGCACCAGATCGATAAAATAAAATGAAAAACACACTTAAAAAAATAATAATTACAATCATCACTTGGGAAGCCAAGATTATAATTCGAAAATACAAGCCGAAGATTATAGCTATTACAGGCTCAGTCGGCAAGACTTCCACGAAGGATGCTATCTTTACTGTCTTATCTAAATTTAAAACTGTCAGGAAGAGTGCCAAGAGTTTCAACAGTGAGATCGGGCTGCCACTGACTATTCTTGGATGCCCTAATGGTTGGAGCAACATTTTTATTTGGTTAGAAAATATTATACAAGGGCTTCACCTGATCTTATTTAAAAATTCTTACCCAGAATATCTTATATTAGAAGTGGGAGTAGGGAAGCCGGGGGATATCCGGAAGAATGTAGCCCCATGGCTTGCTCCTGATATTGTAGTTATCACACGCTTCCCGGATAAGCCTGTCCATATAGAATTCTTTGATAATGTAGAAAAAATTATAGAAGAGAAGAGTGCATTGGCTTATGCTTTGAAAAAAGATGGAGTCCTTATTTTAAATCATGATGATCCATTAGTCTACAATGTCCACCTGAAAGCTAATCGCCGTACTGTCTCTTATGGAGAGAATGATAATGCGACTTATAAAGCGACCCATCCAGTCTATATGAATGAAGAGGTGAATGGAGAGGAGAAGACTTGTGGTATAAGTTTCAAGCTTGAACACGAGGGCAATACTTTCCCTGTAATGTTGCCCCATATTGTAGGAATGCAATTCGTCGGCTCGGCTCTGGCAGCTCTGGCTTGTGCTGGGGAAGTAGGCTCAGACTTACTTTTATCTATTAAATATTTGAGCGAATATCGTACACCCCCAGGCAGACTTTCTCTCATAGAAGGTATAAACAATTCTACGATTATAGATGATACTTATAATTCTTCGCCAGTGGCAGCGATGGCAGCACTCGAAGTCTTGAAAGAAATGAAAGGTAAAAGGAAAATTGCTGTCCTAGGAGATATGCTTGAACTTGGTAAGTATACAGAAGAAGAGCATCATAACTTGGGCAAGGAAGTATCCAGTGTGGCAGATGTATTGGTAACTGTCGGACTTCGGTCCAAGTTTATCGCGGAAGGAGCGATAGAGGGTGGTTTTGATATTAAGAATATATATAGTTTTGATTCTTCATCAGGAGCGGCCGAATTCTTAGAGAAAACGATAAAAAAAGGAGACTTGATTCTAGTGAAAGGATCTCAAGGGGTACGCTTGGAACGCGTCGTAGGGGCCATAATGGCGCACAAAGAGCTTAAAGAGAAGCTCCTTCCTAGACAAGAGCAAGAATGGCAGAATCGGTAATTTAATCACTATTTTTGGTCCAGAGAGCAGATACGGAATGCCCATTATGAAGGTTGTCTATTACTTGGGCTATTAGGACAGCGACAGAAATGATTTCTATTTTCTTGTTGGCTTTTTTGATAGCTTCTAAGAAATCTTTACTTATTGGAACAGTATTTGTAAACCAAAGTTTTGAAAAACGAGATTTGATAATATTCTCTAAAGTTTTAGGACCAAAGTCGGCATGAGTCGCCATTGCGAAATAATTTCTAATATGTGGATGTTTCTTCCATAGAGTTTCTCCGGCATCGCTCACAGAAGTGAAGCTATTTATTAGATCATCTACGAATATAATTGTATCAATTTTTTCTGCTATTTCTCCCTCAGTATAAATATTTATGGCTCTTGTCGTGCCAGTTTTCACATCACGGTCTTTATCCACAATGATGAGAGGGACCTTGAGACTCTCGGCAATTTTGCGAGAATATTTTGATCCGCCCATATCCGCCGCTCCGACAGCAATGTGAGATAAATCGGGAAATTCGGAGAAGATATGGTTCATTATCAATTTAGTCGTATCTAGATTCTCCATTGGTGGATTCGTAGTGCAACTCGCCGCATTGTGTAATCGCAAGACCACCATACAATCCATACCAGCTGTTTTCAGTAATTCAGGATAGAAGTCACTTAGCTTCGGCTCTCTCAATTCTCTATTTTCTACATCCTGTCTTTGCCATATCAATTTCGGCATTATGACAGTAATTTTGTGAGGCTGACCATTCTTGATAGATCTTATGAAAGAAAGATAAACAGAAAAAGAAGTATCAATATTTTCAAAATTAAAACTAGTAAATATAATATAGACGTCTCTTCCTCGGACAGTCTCTTCTTGATGGGGAATCTTTTCTCCATTAGAAAAAGTTTTGATATGAAATTTTGAGAGAGAAATTTCTAATTTCTTCGCAACTTCTTCCCCCAGACTAGTATCTTCGCCAAAGACGAATAATTGTTTAGGATAAGGGTGGTTTAGATTTTCCATAATTTATATACCCATATTAGCATTGGGGGTTTCGTTAGTCAATTTGTCACAGGTCTGACCTGTGCAAACTATCTATTGACTTAATTTTTTCAATATGCAAATATATAAATATGTTAGATATTAGTAAAAATCAAAATTTAAATAAGAGCTTCTGGGGAAGTTTTTATTTCTATACTTTCAATTTGAAGGTTGATTTTTGTTAATAATATTTCTTACTTAAACTTATTATTAAAAACCAGCTTTCAAACAAAAGCTGGTTTTTAGATTCCGCCTTCTCGGCGGGTCGCCGATGAGGCGACTTTGTACATTGTAGTTCTTTATAAATCAATATAAATAATTTTTTAATTAACTTAAATTAATAGGAGGGAATGACTATGTGTTATTTTGTGAATTCAGGTGAAACTTCACTTGGTGAATTAAATGGTAATGGTGAATTAGATTTATTACCAAGAAGGGAATTTTTTGAAAAATTAAATTCCGACAGACCGAATATGGAATGTGGTGCGAATTTGCCAATTTACAACATCATGGATGAATTGCTCGCAGTTAGATGTAATTGTGGCAAAAAAGTTTATCATCCAGTTGCTGAAGGGAAAGTTGTCTGGTGGAAAATCATTACGCCAAGAAATTTGTTGACCTTAAGACAATTCTCATTGGGTAAAGCATTGGCAATATTACAAGAGTAACAAAATTAATTTTTTAATTATCTAGCAGCCTTAATCGGCGTAAACTATTAAAACACTCTCGGGGAACTGAGAGTGTTTTTTTTAAATATATGATATTATATAGCTATGAGTAATAAAGAAAATATGATAATAGGGGGACAAATTAAAAACGAGGGGCAAAATGATGTAGCAATAAAAGAAAATAAAATTGAAAAGCATAGCACTAGAGATATGATTTTAGATCAAATAATTGCTGTTATGAAAGAGAGAAAAGCTACCCCTAAGGGTGAGCAATGGGATGCTCTTTCTGAAGTCAGAGCTGGTAATTATTTTTCTAGAAGTACTATCAAAAGGCAATTTCCTAGTTTTGATGAAGCGGTAAAATTAGCCCTAGAAAAAGCTAAGAATGACGGCACTTATATATATTTAAATAATAATCATAAATAGAATTATGATTTTAATTGACGTACGAACAAAAGGGGAATATGAAGGAGGGCATATAGAGAAAGCGATAAATCACGACATTATGGAAATGATGGCTGGAGTTTTTCCTAATATAGATAAAAATGAGGAAGTGACTTTATATTGTGAATCTGGGAATAGATCTATGATGGCAAAAAGTATGATGGAAAATGCAGGATTCAAAAATGTGAAAGACGCTGGGAGTATAGAAAACTTAAGATGAAAATTCAATGTGACCCTACGCGGAATCGGACCGCGATTTTATCCTTGAGAAGGATACGTCCTAACCGTTAGACGATAGGGCCTTGGTAATTACTAATTAACAATTAAGAATTAATAATAGAATACTCTTACAAAATACCAGAAAAGTGACTTTTTTACAAGAAAAGAAAACGACCTGCTTTTATGTTTAGCAGGCGTTGATTCTTTATACGTATCCATTTAAGAATATATCAAAATCCGCCTCTCGACGGAAATATTTCCAATACATGGAACTATTTGTCAGCCTAAGCTCAAAGTTTGATAAATCCTGTATGAGGACTCTCTTTCGTGTTTCTTCTTTTATCCTTAATCTTTCTTCTAGTTTAGCTTCTGTTTCTCTTTTATTTTCCATGGGTTAAAGAATTATTTTTTTCATCATATTACCACTATTTTATTATAAATCAAGGGCTTTACGGAGATAAAGCATTGCATATTATACGGAGTAGAGATAGAATAATGTTAAAGAACAAGGGGGTAGGGGTGCTATTGACAAATTGGGTAAATAGTGATATACTACACCCAAGTTCATTGAAATAGTTATTGGTGAATTTAAGGAGATAAATTTTGTCTTTTTGAATTCATCAATAACATTTTTGTTTCATCTTTAAAAAAAAGATTATGAAAAAAGAGACAATGTTTTGGTTGTTAGCAGCAGTTTTGTTTTTGTTGTTTGTTAGCACTAGGCTTTTTCTAGCCATTGGGGATCAATTATCCCAAGGGCATTGGGAAAGAGCTATCTGGGCTCTTGTATTTTTTTCAGGCACACTAGCTGCTGGTGTGTTTGTATTTTTAATTTTAGTTTTCTTACGACGTAAAAGGTCGTAACGTAAATTAAAAGAATAGCGTGATTTCACTTTGTGGGATTACGCTATTTTTTATGCCATATATATTACATTATGATATAATACTCATATGCCCGAAGATATTGGAACATTGTATATAGTGGCGACGCCGATAGGGAACTTGGAGGATATTACTTTAAGGGCTATTCGGGTGCTTAAGGAAGTGGATTATATTCTATGTGAAGATACGAGGACGACGCAGGTGCTACTCAATAAATATGAGATTAAGACCAAGACAATGAGCTATCACGCCCACAGTACCGAGAACAAAGAATCAGTGATTATAAATTTATTAAAGAATGGCAAGAATTTAGCATTAGTTTCCGATGCTGGCACTCCGTGTATTTCTGATCCGGGGGTAATGCTCGTCGCTAATGCCAAGAAAGAATTTGGATACGATATCAAAGTCGTGCCCATCCCTGGGGCTAGTGCTCTCATCTCGGCCTTATCAGCTTCTGGGATTTCATCTGCCGAATTTGTCTTCTTAGGATTTCTGCCTCACAAGAAAGGTAGAGAAACTTTATTCAAAGAGATAGCTCATAGTAAAAGGGTGATGGTCTTCTACGAATCCACTCACAGGATTATGAAGACTCTGGCTTCCTTGAAAGAGCATTGCCCATTATTTAAAGTCGTCATCGGCAGAGAATTGACCAAGCAATTTGAGCAATTCGTAGAGGGGGCGCCAAGTGAGATTCTAGAGTATTTCACTATCAATGAAGACAAGCAGAGAGGGGAATTCGTGGTTATTGTGGAGCCTAAATAAATAAGTTATAATAGAAAAATGAGAAAAGAAAGAAGTTTGCTTTTTATTGGAATATGGGTAGCGATACTACCTGAGCTTGGGTTTTTCGATAGTTGGAGGAAGGTATTATTCATACTGACAGGTTGTGCCATTATTTACTTGGCATATTTGTTTTATAAAGAAGCCAAAGCTCGTATCAGTAAAGACGAGAATCGGATCAAATCATTTGTTGATAATATAGGGACAGGAGAATCAGATGCAAAATAAAAAGTCTATCAAGTTATTTATTCTTATCATCCTCGCATTGTTCATCGCGGGCTTGTTTTTTTATTTCAAATTACCCTTTTTAAATAACAAGATAGAATACAAAAGCGGAGACTATACAGACCAACAACAAGAACTTCTAAACAACAAAGAGGGTAATAAGGGAGAAGCTACTTTGCCTGCTCTAAATATTCCCGTCGTCAGTCCTATTATTGTCACCCACATAGATACACCGAAAGTTGTGAAGGCTGTCTACATCTCGGCTTGGGTCGCTGGATCATCCAAGTTTCGTGATAGCGTTATTAAAATGATAGATGAGACCGAGCTCAATGCTATCGTCATAGATGTGAAAGATTCTACGGGTAGAGTGAGCTTCGATATGCCTGTCCCAGAAATTCAAAAAGAGGGAAGTATCGAGAAGCGTATTGCCAATATTCGAGAATTGACGGACACTCTCCACAAGAAAAATATTTATATTATTGGTCGCGTTTCTGTTTTCCAAGATCCATATATGACCAAGAAGCATCCGGAATGGTCTGTGACCAAGAAAAGTGACGGCTCAGTCTGGAAAGATCGCAAAGGTTTATCATTCTTAGACCCTGCGAAAAAGGAAGTCCACGATTATATCGTCTCTATTGCCAAGGGTGCTTATGAAGAAGGTTTCGATGAGATAAATTTTGATTATATTCGCTATCCTTCCGACGGCAATATAAAAGATATCAATTATCATTTATTAGCCGGTGAGACTCGGTCAGATAATATAGAAAAGTTTTTCAAATATTTGAGTACAGAAGTAAAGAAAGAAAAAGATATTCCCATTTCAGCTGACTTATTCGGATTGACGACAGAAGCGACGGACGATATGGGTATCGGGCAAGTCTGGGAGAAAGCGATGCCTTATTTTGATTTCTTGTGTCCGATGGTTTATCCATCTCATTATCCAGCAGGGCATATGGGTTACAAAAATCCAAGTATGTATCCTTATGAGGTCATCAATCAAGCTCTTGTAGAAGCGATAAAGAAGACAGATAAAATAGCAGGGGACAAGAATAAGATTCGTCCTTGGTTGCAAGACTTTGATATGGGAGCTACTTATACGAAAGAACTTATCCAAAAGGAAATGAAGGCTGTCTATGACAACGGTCTCACATCTTGGATGCTATGGGACCCAGCGAACAAATATACTCCATCTGCCTTGAAGCTTGAAATTTTATAATAATTTTGCCATAATAAATACAATGAAATTTAAAATAAACTATAGAAGAGTCTTATATATAGTCGTCTCAATTATTCTTTTAGGTGGAGTTTTTGGGATGGGGATTTATATGGGGTATTCGCATCGTCCAGAGATAGATAAAGTGGCCTCTGTTACCAATAAGATCCCCTCATTTGAGACAACGGCTGACTTTACTGCTTTTTGGAAAGCTTGGAATGTCTTGAAAGAAAAGTCTATATATAGCGATAAGATTACAGATCAGGATCGTGTCTGGGGGGCGATTTCAGGCCTTGCAGGAGCCGCAGGCGACCCATATACCACATTTTTTAATCCAGAGGATAATAAGCTGTTTAAGGCTGAAATTAAGGGTTCATTTAGTGGTATAGGAGCCGAAGTCGGTATGAAGGACAAGGTATTGACCATTATCGCTCCGCTTAAGGATACTCCCGCTTGGAAAGCTGGTATTAAAAGTGGAGATAAAATTCTGAAGATAGATAAAACTAGCACGAATAATTTATCTACCGATAAGGCTATCAACCTGATGCGTGGAGAGCGGGGTACACCTGTCGTCCTCACCATTCTTCGTACTGGCGAGAACGAGACTCGCGAAGTAACAATCATCAGAGATATAATCGAGATTCCTACCATAGATACAGAAAGCTTGCCTGATGGAATTTTCCTTATAAAGTTTTATAGCTTCTCAGAAAATTCCGATAGTCTATTCGCCAATGCTTTAAATGAATTCCATAAGACGGGGAATCATAAACTCATTCTAGACTTGAGAGGTAATCCGGGTGGCTACCTAGACGTGGCGGTCAATATTGGCTCTTGGTTTATTGATGAAGGGAAAGTAATAGTCAGTGAAGATTTCGGAAGTAGTCGTAAGCCAGAGTATTACAGAAGTCATGGGCCTAAATTATTTAATGATAAACTACAATTCGTAGTTCTAGTGGATGGAGGCTCAGCATCAGCTTCGGAAATTTTAGCTGGGGCATTAAGAGAGCATAAAGTTGCTACACTAGTCGGAGAGAAGACTTTTGGTAAGGGTAGCGTTCAGGAGCTTGTAGATATTACACCAGAGACGTCACTCAAAGTGACTATCGCCAAGTGGCTCACTCCCAATGGTGTATCTATATCCCAAGCTGGTCTTGAACCAGATGTCAAAGTACCTTTTACCACCAAAGATCTCACAGCCAAGAAAGACCCCCAAATGAACAAAGCCGTAGAGATATTAAAAGCTAAAGAATAAATATATATGCGTGTAATTTTAACTACAGATGTGCCAAAAGTTGGTAATAGGTATGATTTGAAAGAATTCAAAGATGGATATGCCAATGTGCTGATAGCTCGTGGGCTAGCGCTTTTGGCTACGCCAAAAGCGCTAGCCGATCTAGCTCAAAGGAAAAGAGATACAGAGAAAAAGAAAGAAGAAGAAATGAAAACTTTTGATTCTTTAGTTGCGTCTATAAATAATACAAAGATAGAAATAAAAGCCAAAGCCAATGAAAAGGGGCATTTATTCAAATCCGTCAGTCCTCGTGATATCGCTTCCGCTATTAAAAGTATAACTGGGGTAGAAATAAACGAGGATTCTATCGTTATGGAGCATATTAAAGAGCTAGGCACACACAGTGTAGAAATAAAGAAAGGAAACAAGAAAGGAAAGTGTGAGGTGGTAGTAATTAAAACTTAATCCCAGATAGAGGTCTCGCCTCTATCTGGATATACTAAGAAATATGGAATACAAAGAAGAAATAAAAAATTGTCAGAATTGCAAGAAAGACTTCACTATCGAGCCAGATGATTTTTTATTTTATGAAAAGATTAAAGTTCCTCCGCCTACTTTTTGCCCTGAGTGTAGAATGATTCGACGTATGATGTGGAGAAATGTCCGTTCTTTGAATAAAAGAGAGTGTGGATTATGTAATCAATCTCTTATTAGTATGTATTCTGATATAGGAGCTCCTGTATATTGCACAGAGTGTTTTTATGATGATAAATGGAATCAATTTGCTACAGGGGTAGATTATAATTTCTCTGAAAATTTCTTTATACAATTTTCTCATTTATTAGATAAAGCACCTAGATTTTTTAATTATAGATATGGTAATTTGATTAATTCAGATTTTGCAAATTATTCAGTAGATAATAAAAATGTTTATTTATCTTTTTCTACTGTTGAAAATGAAGATGTAATGTATTCGGAAATGATTGATAAGTCCAAGAATACTCTTGATTGTTACGCAGTACAAAAATTAGATAATTGTTCTTATAATATTGACTGTGATGGGAATTATAATACTCATTATGCGGTAAAATCACGTAATTGCATTGATTCTTATTTTATTTATGATTGTATAAACTGTCAGAATTGCTTCCTCTCATATAATTTGAGAAATAAGAAATACTTTTACAAGAATCAACAACTATCAAAAGAAGAATATAAAAAAGTTGTTTTAGAAGCTCAAATGGATACTTATAGTGAGATTTCATCACTCTATGATTCTTTTGAAGATATTATTAAACATAAAGTAATACATCGTTTTGCTCAAACATATAATTCACTCAATATAATAGGGGACAATATAGCGAATTCTCATAATATTTATAAAAGTTTTAATGTACAAGATTCTGAAAATATAAAGTATTCCAATAGGGTTTTAATGCATACTAAGGATGGTATGGATCTTCAAGGTTTAGCATCTGGTGAATTGATATATGAATCTGTAGCGGCTAGTCTTAATACTTATAAAGATTATTTTTGTTATATAACACTTGAATCCAAAGAATGTGAATATTCTTTTATTTTGAAAAATTGTTCAAACTGTTTTGGTTGTGTTGGGTTAAAAGGTGCTTCATATTGTATTTTAAATAAGCAATATGAAAAAGAAGAGTATTTTGAAATGGTAGAAAAAATAAAGAAGCAGATGATAGATATGCCTTACGTAGATAAGAAAGGTAGAGTATTTAGATATGGAGAGTTTTTTCCATATGATATGAGTCCGTTTGGATATAATGAAACAAATGCTGTAGATTATTTTCCTATAGATAAAGAAGAAGCTAGCATTAAAGGATATAATTGGAGAGAAAGAGATAGAAGAGATTATAATATAACAATACAATCAGATGAATTGCCAGATAATATAAAAGATGTAAGTGAAGATATTTTTAAAGAAATAATTGGTTGCCCTAATGATGGAAATGAAAAGTATCAATGCACTACTGCTTATCGTATAATGCCAGAGGAATTACAATTTTATAAACAGAAGGGGTTACCATTACCTAGATATTGTCCCAATTGCAGACATTACCAGAGATTAAAATTTATAAACCCTATGAAACTTTGGCATCGTTCTTGTATGCACGAAGGTTGTACTAATGAATTTGACACAAGTTACGCACCCAACAGACCTGAGATAGTGTATTGTGAGAAATGTTATCAACAAGAAGTAGTATAAATAATTAAGAATTACATATATGAACAGGTGTTGATATATGTAAAAAGATAATATGGAAAATAAAGAAGAAATAAAAAGCTGTCAGAATTGTAAGAAAGACTTCACGATTGAGCCAGATGATTTTAATTTTTATGAGAAAATAGAAGTTCCTCCGCCTACTTTTTGTCCAGAGTGTCGCAGGCAGAGAAGATACTCATGGAGGAACGAGCGAACTTTATATAGAAGAAATTGTGATTTATGCAAGAAAAGTATAATTGCATTATACTCACCAGAAGGCCCTAACAAAGTTTATTGCCTAACTTGTTGGTGGGGAGACTCTTGGAATGCTAAAGAATTTAGCCAAGATTTTGATTTTTCAAGACCATTTTTTGAACAGTTTAGAGAGCTCCAAATAAAAGTTCCTAGAATGGCTCTTGTAGTAAAGAATTCTCCTAATTGCGAATACACAAACCATGCAAGTAATAGCAAAAATTGCTATCTTACTTTCGCATTATTTAATTCCGAGGATGTTCTTTATAGTAATAGAATATTAAATTCGAAAATGATATGTGATTGCTCTTATCTCGTCACCAAGAATAATGAATTTCTTTATGAATGTATAAATACCGACAGTTGTTATAATTCGCAATATTGTTTTCTGACAACTAATTGCATGGATTGTTTTTATTCTTATGATTTGCGAAATTGCTCTCATTGTTTTATGTGTAGTAATTTACGTAATAAGCAGTACTGTATTAATAATATTCAATATTCTAAAGATGAATATAATGATTTTATAAAAAATGTAGATCTAGCATCTTTTAAAAATAGAGACTTGTTTAATAAAGAATACAAAGAAATGTTATCAAGTAAATCTATTTATAAATCAACTATAAATGAGAAGTCTGTTGGATGTAGTGGTAATTTTATATTTCAATCTAATAATTCTCATTATGTTTTCAATGCTGATAAAAATGAAAACGTGAAATATTCTATAGATGTATCAGAAAATGTAAAAGATTGTATGGATATTTATAATGCTGGGGTTAATCTAGAACTTTGTTATGAAGTTCACGGTGCTGTCAGTTCATCAAATGCATTATTTGTTCACATGTCATATGATAACTCTTTTATCACTTATTGTGATTCTGTTCACAATTCTCAAAATTTATTTGGATGTAATGGATTAAAAAAAGATAATTATTGTATTTTTAATAAACAATATACCAAAGAAGAATATTTAGAGCTTAAGGAAAAAATAATAGAGCACATGAAAAAGACAGGGGAGTACGGAGAATTTCCTCCATCTTCTATTTCTCCTGTTTCTTATAATGAGACTCAGGGTCAGGTGTATATGCCACTTACCAAAGAAGAAGCATTAAGCAAAGGATTTAAATGGCAGGATAATATTCCTGTAACTAAAGGCAAAGAAACTATGAATCCAGATGAAATACCTGATTCTATTTTAGATATAAAAGATAATATAACTAAAGAAATTTTAAAATGCACATCTTGTGAAAGAAATTACAATATAGTTTTTCAAGAAATTGAATTTTATAGAAGATTAATAATACCAATACCTAGAAAATGTCCTAATTGTCGTTATTTAGAAAGAGTAATTAATCGTCCTCCTCGTAAGCTCTGGCACCGTTCTTGTATGCACAAAGGTTGTACTAATGAATTTGACACAAGTTACGCACCCAACAGACCTGAGATAGTGTATTGTGAGAAATGTTATCAACAAGAAGTAATATAAAAACGACTAGGCAAAACCTAGTCGTTTTTATTTTAAGATTTATATTACGTGAACTATTTTCTTGACGGAAGATGTACGATTGAAATTTGTCTTTCTCTTTGTTCCGAATTTTATTGTACCAGGCTTGAGAGCAAACAAAGTGTGGTCCTTACCCATTCCTACATTGTTACCTGGGAGGATCTTGGTACCTCTCTGACGAATGATGATAGAGCCTGCTTTCGCAATCTCTCCAGCATAAAGCTTCGTACCTAAATACTTTGGATTTGAATCTGTTAAATTTTTAGCCGATCCACCGGCTTTTCGATGTGCCATATAATAAGTTTATAGTTTTAAGTTTATAGTTTCAGATAGGATAATGGCCTAAAATAACTATATAATCTAGCAAACTACCTCTAAATGATTTATAATTAAACTTGTATGAGTATAAATGATTTTATGAATAAAATCAAGGGCCAAATTGATATTGACAGAGTCACTTTGATGTGTCTTTGTATAATAGTCTTGGTAGGCTTCGGTTCTTTTGGCTTGGGGCGTCTTTCGGTCTCTAATGATATAAAGGATGAAAAGATTTTAAGCACAAAAGATAGTGGTGCCAGTCTAATAGAAAAGGAGATAGGGGATTCCGCTTTAAAAGAAAGAATGTATGTCGCCTCAAAAAATGGTAAACTATACTATACGAAGGATTGTAGTGGGGCCAAGAGGATAGCCTCAAAGAATGAAGTGTGGTTCGCTACAGAGGAGGATGCCAAACAAGCGGGATACAGCTTATCAGCATCTTGTAATAAATAAAAACTGAGATGAAAATAACAAATCAAATTTTAATAGTCATAATTTTCTTCGCATTGATTTTTGTAATTAAAACTGATTACAAATCAATGTATTCAAAAACACTTTCTTATTTACAAAGTGAGATTGGTAGTTATTCGGATATAAAAAGTAAAGTAGGGAATATAGTAGATACGATAGGGACAGTGAATAATATTGGTAATAACGATACTACTACGAATAAGCCCGATACGGGTATTATAGAGACCCCAGGGGCTCTCGTTGTGCCTGATAATTATCTAACCTACAATACGAAGAGTATTAATCTTTCTAGTAAGAATGTTATTGATATTACAAATGTGGCCAGAGCTTCTAATGGTAATCTACCGGCACTGAAAGAAAATTCTAAATTAGATTTTTCTGCTGAGAAAAAGTTGCAAGATATGTTTGTGAAGCAATATTTCGAACATACTTCACCAAGTGGAGTAGGGGTTTCGGATTTGGGAACTCAAGTCGGATATGAATACATCATTATAGGTGAGAATTTAGCATTAGGTAACTTTAAAGATGATCAAGCATTGGTAGATGCATGGATGGCTAGCCCTGGGCATAGAGCAAATATTTTAAACAAAAGATATACCGAGATCGGCGTCTCTGTAGGCAAAGGTACTTATAATGGCAAAAGTGTCTGGATGGCAGTACAGCACTTCGGATTACCTAAAAGTGCCTGTCCAGCGATAGACGAAGTCCTAAAGGGTATCATAGATCTAGACCAGAAGAATATAAAGCAGATGGAAAGTGATCTAGCTGCTAAACGTGCAATGATAGACAGTGGGGCAGTATCAAAAGATGGAATGACTACCAGTAATCAAATAGATAGTTATAATACTTTAGTGGCAGAATATAATAAACTTATTTTAAATATAAAAACAAAAATAAATAAATATAATCAAGAAGTTCGAGATTTCAATTCTTGTATAGCGGGGGTATAAAAAAGCAAAAGGGGGGAGGCAAAAGCTCCTTTATAGGTAGGGCTTCTAATATATATGAGTGTCGTACAATATATCTTTTGCGACACTAGCTTTGTAAAAGCTGTGTCGCAAAAGATGGGAATATTTTACAACATTTATTAAAACGTCGTAAAATATTCCCCCACAACACCCAGATATAAAAACAACCGGAAAGAATTTCCCGGTTATTCACTACGCTAATAATTAGCTGGTTAGTCTAGTCTTTGTTTTCACTCCAACGTCCAATTCCTCTACGAATTTTTCGGTGATGAATTTTGCTCTTCTTACTCCATGGACCCTCTGAGGTACCCGCTGAAGAATTAATTTTCCCTTTTTTCATAAGGAAGAAAAAAATTAGAATTTAGAAATTAGAATCTATTCCCTCAATCACAATAAGAAGTGAATCTGTACAGGAACAATCTTATTTAATTTATACTCCTTTCAAAAAAAATAATCAAGAGATTTTTATACAAAAGTCAAAGCGACACCTTTCTGGCTAGCGCGGCCGGTACGGCCGATGCGATGGATGTAAGTATCATAAGTTTGAGGAATTTCGTAGTTTATAACGTGTGTGACCTCTGGAATGTCCAATCCGCGGGCTGCGACGTCTGTCGCTACCATTATATTGATTTCATTGTTGCGGAATTTAAGAAGAGTACGCTGACGATCATTGTGGCGCTTGTCACCATGAATACTGCCTGCTTTATACCCTCTTTTAATTAATTCTACGGAAAGCTTTTCTACAGCATGCTTCATTTCAGAGAAAATTAAAACTTTTTTAAATTCTTTTTCTTTATCAAGAAGTTCACAAAGTACATCAATTTTATTTGTATCACGATTTATACGGATTACATCTTGCTCAACGTTCTTTGAAGTGTCTCTGGTTTTGACCATGACTTTGACTGGGTCAGAGGCAAAGCGTTCTATTAGCTTCTCTATGGGCTTTGGTAAAGTAGCTGAGAAGAAGAACCCTTGTCTGTCTGTAGGAGTTTTCTCAAGTAAGAATGTTATGTCATTTATGAATCCCATATCAAGCATTCTATCGGCTTCATCTAGAACGATAGAGCATGTATTGGAGAGAACTATCTCTCCACGCTTTACGAGGTCTAATAGTCTCCCTGGGGTTCCTATTACCACATTGCATTCTCGTCTTAAACCTCTTATCTGAGCAGATATAGGTGCACCTCCGACACACACAACACCCCATATTTGCATTCCTTTTGCCAAGTCGTTTAACTCTTTATCTATCTGAATAGCAAGCTCACGTGTCGGAGCTATTATAATAGCTGTTTCTTCCCTATTATTTATTATTTTATTCAAAATAGGTATCAAGAAAGCCGCCGTCTTGCCTGTACCAGTATCGGCAATGCCAAGTATGTCTCGGCCTTCCAATGCATGAGGAATTGACTTATCTTGAATAGGACTTGGGTAAATGTATTTCTTATTTGCAATAGCAAGCTTGAGCTTTGCATCAATTTTAAAATCTCCGAATGTGTGAGTTGGAAGATATATTTCTTCTTTCTCCGTCACTGTAGACTTACTAATGAATCGGGATACATCAATCCTCTCATAGGCAGACTTTCTCTTATTCCTACCTCCACTACGGTTTCCACCAAATGATGGCCTACTACTATTTCTATTTCCGCCAGAAGAAAAACCTCCACGACTTGCGCCTGGTCTATTTCCTCCACTCGAATAATTAGAAGGCCTACTAGGGCTTCTTTGTTTTGTATTGTTATACATATTTATTTATTTTTCTGCGTGTTTCAAAATTAAAATTGAAACACTCATACACACAAAGGAGTCTCTCAATATGTTTAATATATTAGCATTTATCCCCTATCCTGTCAAGGATATGTCAAAATAGCCTTATTTAATAACGCTATTTATAGGTTTTCCTGTCTCTAATACAGAGATAACATTTTTGACTGCGATTTCTGACATAAGGTCACGAGCCGATGCTCTAGCAGAAGCAATGTGCGGAGTGATGATAACATCTGGCAATTTGATAAGTCCTTTGGTAAGCTTCGGCTCAAATTCAAAGACGTCTAGAGCTGCTCCACGAATAATATCATTCTTTAGTGCATAGACGAGAGCCTTCTCGTCTACAACTGGCCCACGAGAAGTATTGATTAAGAATGCAGTTTTCTTCATTGTCTTAAGTGCCTCAATATCTATAAGATGTCTAGTAGATGGCAGTAGAGGAATGTGTAGAGAGACGATGTCTGCTTCTCTCAAGACTTCTTCAGTAGTCATTCTAGTTGTATTTTCAATTTTATCTAATTCAACACAAGGTGAAATGTCACTATATATAACATTTGAGCCGAAGCCATAATGTAGAATTTTTGCTACTTCCGTGCCTATCTGACCTGCACCGATTAATCCTATCTTTTTACCTTTCATATCTGTACCGATAAATAGATCAGGATTCCAGCCTTTATATTTTCCTTTACGCATAAATTCATCCCCTTCTACTAAGCGGGTCGTCAATGCAAGCATAAGAGCGACAGTGTGCTCGGCTACAGCAGTAGCAGAAGTGCCGGGAGTATTGGTAATAAAAACATTGTGAGATTTCGCATCCTCTAAATTTACATTGTCATAGCCAACGGAGAAGTTTGCAAAAATTTTAGCCGTAGGACAAGCGTCCATTACTTCTTTGTCTATTGTATCAGTAAGGAAAGAGATAACTCCATCATAAGGCTTTTTCTTAAGAGCCTTGATAATATCTTTTTTGGATGGTGCATGTATATCTTTCCCCATATCAAAATCTATCCTCTTTTCTTTCAATAATTTTAATCCTGTTTCTGGTATTTTTCGCGTAATATAAATTTGTTTATTCATAATATAATTTGCGTAGCGTATATTTTATATTGAAATATCTTTTTTTAATAAATGTTTCTCTGCTGCTAATGCGATATTCTCCATCATTGCGACTGTCTCTATTGGATATTTGCCTGTGGCTGATTCTTCTGAAAGCATAACTCCGTTAGCTCCATCTATAATAGCATAAGCAACGTCGGAAACTTCGGCCCGTGTAGGAGTGGGGCTATTGACCATTGAGAGCATCATTTGAGTAGCGACTATGACCATTTTGCCTTTCTTATTAGCCTTTTCTATCATCTGATGTTGGATGAATGGTATTTCTTCTAATGGGAATTCATTACCAAGGTCGCCTCGAGCGACCATTATACCATCGGTCACTTCAAGTATTTCATCTAGATTCTCATATGCTATTTTTCTTTCTATTTTTGCAATTATTTTTTGATTGCCTCCCAATTCTTTAATTAAATTTCTAAGCTCTATAATATCTTTCCCACCTCCTACAAAAGAAAGAGCCACGTAGTCCACTCCTTGTGCTATACCGAAGGACAAGTCATCTCTATCTTTTTCTGTGATAACTTCTCCTTTTTCTTCTCCTCCAAAATGATGCCCCTTTTCTTCTTGGACTCTAGGGCCTGAAAGATCTTGAATTATTTCCACTTTTTTATTGGCTTCTTTAGAAGCAGTACGTATGTGGTCTATGATAATCCTATGACCCTCGTGTGTATCCCAAGAAAAGTTCAAACGAGCTATATCTAAATGATGTTTTATAAGCTCTTTTATTATATCCTTATTCTGACAAGATGGGCCAATAGTTGCTACAATTTTTGTTTTTGATTCCATAATGGGTATATTATACTATAATTTTATTTATATAAAAAGTTTGGCGAGGCGGATATCTTCGAAGGATAGATTACTTCCCTCTTTTTCCAATATCAGCTTTATTGGATTTAGCTTTCCTATTTCTTCTCCTTTTAATTTTTTGTTGGCTTTCTTTACTAAATCTATATTTTTCTGTGTGGGTCTTATATGCGTAATAATAGTCTCAGGATAATCTTTCATAATTTGCTCTATGTGGTGAGTGATAGTCCCAGCCGTTAAGTTTCTCTCTTTGGCTATTTCTTTTATATTTTTCCCTTCATCAAGATATTCTTTCGTAACTAAAATTGTCGGAGTTTTTGTTATCCCGCCTCCTCGGCGGGTCGCCGATAAGGCGACTTTTGTTCTATTTCCAATATGGATAGTGCCTTCCATCCTATTTATAAATTCTACTTCTAGCATTTTTTGCTCACCATTTTTGAGTTTATTAAACATCAATTCATTCTGGTAGCTTTCATTTTGTAAATCTTGGTCATGCATTAATACTTTCGGGTCAACAAGCAAGGATTCTTTTGTGAATCCTATTAGGCATATTCCAGAGAGAGTTCTCACACGAGAAAGAGCCACATACCCCATACCGTAAGTGAAAGTACTTCGCAGGTCAATTAGAGCATTGTCTAAGGACATTCCTTGACTCTTGTGGATAGTGATAGCCCAGGCAAGACGTAGAGGAAGCTGGGTCAAAGAGGCCTTTACTTTACCGTCTTCTTCTATTGCCCAAACTTCAGTATTCATAACTACTCTGTTGCCATTATAAAGTTTAATTATTGGTAGACCTGTATCATCTTCAAAATCTACGACTACACCCCGCGTGCCATTTACATAGCCTTTCTCAAAATTATTTTTAATACACATTACTTCGGCCCCGATTTTTAATCGAAGTTCTTCGTATGCAAGACAACTTTTCTTCAGTATATCTACTATCACATCATGACCCTTGGAAGTCATATGGTAGACTCTTTCTTCTCCACCAATTTGTTCAAGCTCTAAATTATTCTCATCATCTACGTTCATATTATGAGTATAAAGTTTCGTAGGTTTGATACCTTTTAGCTCTCGATCTATACATTTATCTAAATGTTCATAATGTTTCTCTTTTAATTTATTTGTCCTTATGTTGTTTAATATTTCTGTGAGGATATCATCTTCTTGGCGATGCTGTTCAGAAAGATAGCAGATAGCCGGATTCAAAATCTTCCAAGCCTCACTTTCATAGACCATTAATGGGCCACATGTCGGACTTGTGGGAATACTTTCTCTCCCGCCTTCTCGGCGGGTCGCCGATGAGGCGACCACTGGTGGAAGCTGGAAGAAATCTCCAGAAAGAATGACTTGGAGTCCACCAAAAGGCTTGCTACTACGTTTGAATCTCTTGCAAACTTTCTCTATCATATCAAGCTGAAAGCCGTGAAGCATAGAGACTTCATCTATAATAAGAACGCGGGCTTTTTCGAATCTTTTCCAAAGATACTTTTTCTCTTCTAAAAGCTCTAATTCTTTCTCCCCCATAAAACTTTTGACCCCAATACCAGACCAGCCATGGATAGTCATACCATTCATATGAGTAGCTGCAATACCAGTAGAGGCTGTGACAGCCACAGCGATATTATGATCATCTAAGTATCTAATATATTGATTTAAGAGATAGGTTTTCCCAGAGCCGGCACTTCCAGTAAGGTAAATATTCACGCCAGTTTTCATTATTTTAAATGCCTGCTCTTGAGTCATTGGATTATTGTACCATTTAGTATTTTCTAATGACAGCTTTCACAACAGCTATAATGTTGAGATATATTTTAGGATGAATAGGCTTGAAATCTTTGTTGGCAGGTTCGAGCCATACTCTGTTCCCACTATCCTTTCTGAAATATTTCATTGTGAATTCTCCATCAACATTGGCAATTACAATCTGGCCATCTTTGGCAACATTCATCTTCTCTACTAGGACCATATCACCATCTGCGATATGAGCATCTATCATAGAATCACCATCGACTGTAAGCATATAGGAATTATCTTTCTTGGCGATTAGATATTCATCAATATTGATAGTATCTTTCATCTCTTCGGCGACATCTGCTGGGAAGCCAGCTTTGACAGAACCAAGCATAGGAATAGATTCTAGAGATATATCAGCAATAAGACGCCCAAGATGATCTTTGGCAACGATTCCTTCCTCGATGAATTTATCAACAAGCCTAGCGACAGCATTCTTGGATTTGAATCCGAATAATTTCATCATTTCAGAATATGTCGGCATCCGTCTGTCTCTATTGTAGAAATTTGTTAGTTTTATTTTGTAATCGTTATACATACAATTAAATATATTAGTATAGTATATTAGATATTAGAAAATTGTGGAAATTTGGTAAGTGAGTTGAGTAATCTCCCCAAGAACCCCTTTCGTCTATGCTGGCGAATTTTATGGAGAAGTTGCTTGTGCTCATTGGCCTCTCTTCTATAATCCATTCCTTGAAGTATTTTTATATCAATCTTCTTGTTGATATTATGGAGCTCACGCTCTATGATTTTTATATATTGTTCTCTAGTCATAAATTTATATATAATTACTATTAATTTACTATATTATATAGTATATGTGAACGCTCGTTCACAGTCAAGGTGTATACCTGTGGATAACTCATAGACCTAAAAATTAAATGTTTTATAATATACATATGGATCCTGATGAAGAAACAAAAGAAGAAGATATAAAAGAGCCCGTTTGTGCACGTTGTGGACTTCGTTCTTATAATGATCCCTGCCCTAATTGTGGTACGCCTATTGTAGATAAAAATGATGACGAAGACGAAGATTATAATTGGAGAGAGAAGTATAGATAGCTGAAATGCCCCCGACCTTCGGTCGGGGGCATTTCCTTTAACACTTCTTAGCCTTCTTTGGCTTCTTAACTTCTTTTTTGTGACTCATTCCTTTTGCCATACAATATAAATAAAATTTTATTAATAATAAATATATTATACTTTATTTATTTTCACTTGAATAGTCCAAGCTTGAAGTCGTCATCAGATTCCTATGACTAATGTAGTAATTTCCTGCGAGTATTCCTAAGATTATAACGAGAGTTATGAGTCCATTAGTTATAAGATCTGGATGATGATGCTTTATTTTAATTACTATATTTAAGATTAAAGATAGAAGAATTATTCCAAAAATTATATAGAAAATTGTATTACTACTATTGCGAGGTGAAGCAAAGGCCTTTTGCAAAAATGTCGGGGTGGTAATAGGAGCTTTAGCTATCTCAGCATCTATCTCTGCTCCTAAGACTTTAGAAACTTCCTTTATATCTACAGTCTTAGCTACTTCCGTAATATTTTTAATTTCTTTTTGTATTTGTGGTTTGATAATATTATTTGGCATTGGAGTCGCATATACTTGAGCGACGAAGACTGTCTCTATACCTTCATACATCCCTGTCGCTATACCTGTACCTATTTCTGTGTAATTCCCTTTCACAATATTGGCTTTGTGTGTAGGACTTGTCATCCATGCAGTGGTCACATCTTTTGAGTCAGTGAAATTAATTGCCAAGTTCTCTCCAGCGTATTGATACTGGTACCCGACTTCTCCGAGCCAATACCAAGGAGTCTTCCCTTCAGGGCTCGTATGAGCAAAGTAGCTTTTGGTAGCCATATCGTTGGCTTTCATTTCGGCGGCTTTGTTTAAAATGGGATTCACCGTGAGAGTATTTAAATTCTCTGCTCGGCGTTCATCATTGGTAAGGCTTGCAAGGACGGATGGCAAGACAGCAGCCATCCCGCCTGTACTATTAAGACGAGTGAGAGTCGGGATTAAGAAAGTAAATATTTCTAAAAAGAGGACGACAATGATGACATTGCGAATACTCTCTTTGCGTAGAAAGTGGGGGCGATGATTGTTGCCTGTATGTGGAATAAAATGCTTTTTAAGCCAAGAAATCATAGGTGTATTATATCATAACAAAACTTTTAATTTACTTATTCAATACTGCACGAGTTTTGGCCCCTATTATTCCATCCCCTACTAACTTGTTTGCTTTTTGGAATTTTATGACTGCTCCTTTAGTCTTTGGACCAAATTTACCATCAGCTATTCCGCAGTTATAACCAAGTGAAGTTAGAAGTTTCTGAAGCTCTATAATTTCATTTCCTTTTGAGCCATTCTTCATCAATTTTGTGAAGTTGAACTTCTCCGCACCGAGAACTTTCCCAATAAGAGGAGTAGGAGTTACAACTGGAGCCAATGCGACAATTGGAGCTAATGTTACAACTGGACGTATATAACTACCACCTCCACCATGAACCACATTTAATCCAGCAAATGAAGTGAAATGGTAAGTCCAAATAATTGTGTTTCCTCCTTCAGTGAAGTAACATTCTCCAGAAGAGATATTACTATGATCAGTAGCACTATTACATTTTGTAGTTATTGTTTGCCAAATTGTAGATGAAGCAGGTCTATATCCGACAGTACCTGTCACACCGGTGAGAATTATTTTCACCGCATTACTGAAAGTTAGTGTGTGATCTGCCGAACCCATTTCAATTACTGAATTGCCAACAGCGAAACCTGCAGGAGCAGTGCCTGACGTGGTACCTGTTGTTGGAGCAGACATTATTCCATTCCAGCCTGATGCTGTTACGATTGTATCATCAGGAATTTCAACGCTAGCATTTCCTGCTGTTATAGTCATTTGAGGCAATGTTCCTGTCCCTGTATCAAGATTTACCAATTCAGTAAGATCAAGTGTAGTACCTGTTGTTTCAACAGTAATTATTAATGGTTGAGTTGGATTTGTAATAACCACTTCTGGAGTTGTAGCATCAATTGTAGCTAAACCATTTCCATTGGAATCAGTTTCTGGAATAATTTGTGCTGTTGACAAAATAACTCCTGTTCCATCTGTGACAGCTGTAATGTTGTAATTTGCTGTTACATCTACATCACTTGCATTTTTTATTAGAACACTTGGAGTAAGAGTTTTACCGGCACCAACTGTTGCCGTATCATATGTTTCAGAATAAACTGCTGTATCTCCTGTGGCAAGGGTACCTGTGGTGAGTGTAGGTATTCCACTTGCTGAAGTATTACTATCAGTTGTCTTTGTGTTTGTAACCGCAGTGATTGTTATTGGTCGTTTAAGCACATTGATATTAGCCGTTTGAGTTGTGCTGTTGTAATTGTTTGTCGAGCTAAATGTTACAGATAATTCTTGTGTATTTCCAAAATTAAGGACACTTCCAATAGCTGGTGTATATATTGAAGTTGCTCCATTTGCTGTTCCTGTTGAAGTTGCATTTAATTGCATTCCACCTAGAGCAACACCATATGTAATATCTGCAGGATCAGCCCATATGATTGTTTGAGTAATTTTATTTACTGTGACACTTATTGAACCAGTGGCTTCATTATAATTATTTGTATCACCTGGTGTAAATGTTATTCCTTGTGATGCTGCACCAGCATTTGGTACTGTTGTAGGAGTTGTGAAAGCAAAAGTACCATCAGGAGTTGAAGTACCACCACTTAATGTTGAATTAGCTAATGTTTGACCGTAAGTAATTGGAGTGGCTGTAGGTAATAATGTTAAAATTGAATCAGCTTTGTGTAATGTAATTGCAAGCGAAGTGGATGTAGCCGTATTGTAATTTGTATCAGCGAGCTTAGTTGCAGTTACAGAACAAGTACCACTAGCATTTGTGACTGAAAGTACAGCTTCTGTTATAGAACATCCAGTAGAAGAACCTGCACTGTAGGTTATAGCTCCTGTACCACTTCCACCTGTTGTACCCAATGTTGCAGTATTGCCATATGTAACTCCCCCAGATATTGCATTTACAGTCAATGTTGCTTGACTGGCCTTAACTACATTTACTGTTCTAGTTACTTCTGTGGCTGCATTCAAAGCAGTATCTGAAACATTATAATGAATTGTATATGTACCTATTACATTTGTATCAACTGAATCTAAACCAGTTCTAACAATAGAAGAAGTGATATTTCCATCTATATTGTCTGTTGCGGTTGCACCTGCATCTGTATATGTTGAACCGTATTCAACATCAATAGAACTAGGACCACTTCGAGTTATAACAGGAAGTGTTGTATCTATATCAAACTGCGTAAAGTGAGCAGCAGAAAAAGATATTTTATGATTAACTCCATCATAAGAGAAACCACTTACTATTCCACTTGGATTGAGAATTGTTCCAGTATCATTTCGTACAACAATTTTTGAAACATCAACTGATGTCATTATATTGTACATTTCAAGAGTAGCACCAGTAGAAGCAAATAATGTGGAATCTCTAGAATCTAACGAAATTCTCCCATTATTCATATCAAGCTTAGCTCCTAATCCAGTCAAAAATGTAGTGGTAGACTCGTCTGTCAAATCTAATGTACCAGCGAAGCTAATTTTTCCAGAACCAGTCTTTTCGAAATATAGTCCTGTACAAGCACTAGGTGTTGTCGCACAAGTATCTATATTATTTAGAATTCCTGCAGTAACCAAATTGTCGTGAATTGTTGTAAATGTTGAAATAAGTGTTGAAGGCAAACTCATAGCCGAATTCATCCACCAAGGATCATGACTAACAATACCACCAGCGGTTGTAATTTTATCAGTAAAAGTAGGGTTTGCTTCTCCCCAATAGTTGTTTGTAGCAGTTACTGATGCACTTGCATCTGCATTTGTTAATGCTAGTCCAGTACTTAAGAATTTATTTTGAGTTATTGTTGCACCCGTAACTCTTCCTATACTATCCATTCCAATTCTTAATGCTCTTGTTCCCCAGTTGCTAAATGTATTTCCTTGTATGGTAATACCTGTAATTGATGTGTCGATTGCGTCACCTGGGTAAGGAGTTGATGATGGATCAGAGTAGAAATAGTCAGAGATAAATGACACTTGGCTTCCTTGACCTCCACTTATAATATTGTTACTGAAAATAATATCAGTAATATTTGATAAATTACTTTCCCAAATGACAGAAGTACCAATTACACCTGTGATTGAGTTATAGCTTACTGTTGAATTTGTAACATCATGAAGTTCAAGAGGAGTTCCTCCTGTTGATATGGTATTGTCATTTCCAGAGCCACCTATAATCCATCCACTGTGTGCTGGGGTTGTATTTGAAGCATAGATTCCATTATTAGCACCTGCAACATTGATTACGCTTTTAATAATAGTAAGGCGATTGGATGAAGCAGAGGTAGAAGATCCAGAGCCACTGCCTGTACCATAAATAAATATACCAGGACCACCCCCATCAGCTCCAGTTTTTTCTATATCAATATTATTGATTGTTACGTCATCTGCTGCTTTAATACTTATTCCATCATAACTGTCTACTACAATTCTTAGATCTTTAATTGTTACATCATGAACGGTTATTGTAAAACCTGCACTACCTGAAGTTGGTTGAATAATAGTATTTGCATCAGCGCTTGCATCTTTACCAGCGCCATCAATTGTTACGCCTTTATTAACATTTATTGATTCAGTATAAGTTCCTGCTGTGACATTTATTGTATCTCCTGTAAGTGAAGCATCTACTGCTTTTTGAATCTTTGCGGGAGAACTCACATTGAATATATTCCCGGTACCAGTTGCAATTGAAGCAGATGTACCTCCTATAACTTGTGCTGTATCAGCAGTCATCTGAAATGTATTAGAATTTATTGTAATCCCCGTTACTGTTCCGGTCCCATAAGCGTTGCCAACTCTAATTGCTCTTGAACCCCAATTACTGAATGTGTTGTTTGAAAAAGTAACTCCGTCAATAGAAGTATCAACAACTGGACTTTCAGTAGGGACAGTATGTTCGCCTGGATTCTGATTGTAATCTGTAATTATTGAAACTTCACTTCCTCCTGAGCCACTGACGGTATTATGGCTAAAGACAAGATTAGATAAATTAAATCTTTCACTTGACCAGAGAACATTTGTACTACCAGCTGGATGAGGAATAGTAATTGTATTGTAACTGACTTCAGAATTAGTAATATCTTGGAAATCAAGGCCGTCACCACCATCGTTGCCATCATTATTAATTAATATTGTATTACCATGTCCTACCCCACCGATAAGCCAACCCGAATGAGCTGCGTCAGTTGAAGAATCTCCAATAATACCAGATGCAAGACCATCAACATTGATTGTTGTATCTTGGACTGTTAAACCAGCCATTGAATGACCACTTAAAGCAGCACCATAAACCCAAATACCATGTGATTCTGGTCCTGTTGTGTGAATTTTTAGATTTTTGATGGTAATATTATTTGAATTTGTTATCGTAATACCGACAGATCTTGTTCCACTTGTTGGTTCAATAATAGTAGTATCTTGTCCTGCACCTAAAATTGTAATATTTGTTTTACCACTTATTGAAACATTTTCTACATAAGTTCCAGCTCCAACATTAATTGTGTCGCCACTAATAGCCGCAGTAATTGCTGCTTGTATATTTCCATATGTAGTACTACCAATAGTTACTACTCCTGCTGTAACTGTCACACTTGTTGAGACTGCGTCGAGTGAATCAGCAGAAGCAGTAATCGTATATGTTCCGGCAATTGCATTAGAATAACAAAATGCTTTACGTGTTGTAGTAGATGCAATTGTTATAGTACTGCCACTAAGTTGATCACTACAATCGCCTTCAATAGTACCACCATAAAAAATACCCCCTGCACTTCCATCTGATAATGAAACAATATGGCCATCAGGATCTGGAGCTTGCACAACAAAGTTCGCTTGTACATTTACAGTGAGATTTCCAGAAGGAATACTACTATAAGTAAGTGCTGCTGCTAATGCTGTATTTGCAACAAAAAATCCGCCTACTAAGAAAGTGAGAGCGAATAGTGTTACGCCTAGAAACTTGAGATGAGATCTCATTTGTGTAAACATATGATTTTTGCTAACTATACATTGTAGCAACAAGTTTTAGCTAGCTTTTATTATTAATAATTAATAAAAAGACGACTAAAAAACAAGAACATTTTTCTATATATGCTTATAGCCTACACCGAATTAGAACCCTGTCAAGAGCAAAAGTGCATAACGGGTGTATATTTATTTTATGATAGTTGATCCTAGTGGATTAGTATTTTGTGGAACGTTTAGGGGGTTTATTGGAGTATTTACTGTTTTGATTTCGGGGGTAGCTGGTTTTGTTATTGGTTCTGGCTTTATGGTTTCAGGCTTTACTGTTTCAGATTTTATCTCAGGCTTTTTGATTGTATCTGTTTTCATTGCTGGTTGCATTATTGTCTCATCTTTCATTGTTAGACTATATATACCATATCCTCCACCTAAAATGATTAAAATAACCAATAAAATTAACCATACAGATATAGGCCCATTAAATATAGAGCCTACTTTCGCGACGCTCGCAGTCAAGGTATCTTTGATCTTTTCTCTACCCGAAAGCCCCGAAGGTCCATTCAGATTGTCTTGTATAGGTAATGTTTCTTTTAAATTACTGGCAATTGGACTTATTTCTATAGCTTTGTTGGTTACGGCATTTGTTTTATTGGTCTTTGCAATAGTAGTTATGCTTGTATTAGAGGCTATGCTTGTATTAGTACAACGCTTCCCTACATTTATATCATACAAATCTCCTGATTTAGCCCCACATCCCACAAGTACAGGCTTTATATAATCTGCACAACGAATACCAGTATTGATATCAAAGATATCTCCCGAGCCTGCTTTGCATCCTACTAGCACAGTTTTCGTATTGTTAGTACAAGGAAGTCCTGTATTTACATCATATAAATCTCCTGACAATGGAGCACATCCGACGAGAATCTTGGTAGTTACGGAGCTATCACTATTCGTAGTACTTATGATAGGAGACAGTGAATAGTAAACACCGAAGGATTGCACTGTACTTGATGCTTCCACTTTTGTAGTGCCCATAAATAATCCTCCGATGAGGAAGAACATAGTGAACAAAACCGCCCCGATAAATTTGAAATTAGTTTTTATTTGTGTAAACATACATTTATTTGCCCCCCAGAATACAACTGGTGGATTAAAAAATAATAATAGAAAGTTCCGACGTAAGAGCAATTATATTTATAGATTATACTTTGTGGTGGCTATGTCAATACTTTACAAAGAGCCGCTTATGATTCCAAGTAGGCTTTTTGAGCAAAAAATTGACAGTACGGTTAAAATATGCTTTATTTATATAAAGATAATCAATAAACATTATAAAAGTATGAAAAAAGTCATATTTTTCAGTCTTTTTTTAGTACTTTATTTATCTTCTTTTTCTCAAGAGAATTCTTATCCTCAAAATAAACCCCTTTTTCAAATAATTTACCCTATTGCTATCAGTAATATTTCAAATATGGAATTTAGTGAAGTAAAACGTAGCCAATACAATAAAATGTATGAAGTACGTAGCACTTTTCTTATTTTGTATTTGAACTGCCAAAGAGGGTTTAATTACAATATTACCTTTCCATCAAGTTTAGTCTTAAACCGAACTGGTGGTAAAGAGAAAATTATATTGAATTTGAGTAATATGTCTTCAAGTGATTTAATCGTTGGAGACATGGGAAAAGAAGATATTAAAGTATCGGGGTCGTTTATTATGACCCCGACTACTATCTCTGGAATTTACCAAAATGTATTTAAAATTACGGTAAATTTTGAGTAAAGGACATAATAAAGGACATTACCTCGTGTAATGTCCTTTATAAATTTAGGTAGTATTGTCTTTTAGATTCAGGTAGTCTCTCTATAGCATAACGAAGCATTGTTCTAGGCATTTTAGGGGAGTATTTATCAAGATATTCTGTCAGCTCCTTTTCAGAAACTCTTTTCCCTACTTCCCGTAGCATCCAGCCAGAAGCCTTGTGGATGAGGTCGTGCTCGTCTTGCATCAGCATAGTCACTATCTTCTTGGTCCAATTACTCTCCCCTTTATAGATGAAAGCAAACGTAGAAATGATACTAATTCGACGCTCCCAAAGGCTGTCTGACTTCGCTAATTTTTCAAGTATTTTTCTATCTCCATTTTTAAATAAATAATCCCCCACTATGTAGTGGGCTGATAAGTCTACTAGGTCCCAATTGTTAATATATTTAGTATGTTTCAAATAAAACCCAACTATTTCCCCTAGGTCTGACCTAGGGGAAGATGTGGATAACTTTTTGTATTTATGGACGAGGATGAGAAGGGCGACAAGGCGAACCTCGTGGTATTCATTTTTGAGGAGTTTGGATATTTCAGGGAAAGAGAGATCTCCATATTTTTGAGCAATCTTACGAGATATTGGGACTGTAATACCTAGAAATTTATCCCCTTCGCCGTATTGGCCAGGTCCTGTTTTGAAGAATCTTGACAAGAGTTTTGATTTGTCTTTATTTGCATTTTTCTTTAATTCTTTTAATACGTGGAAGCTATTTACAGGTATCTTTTTCATGAATATAGTATAACAAAAAAAGAAAACAGAGTAAGGTCCTGCCTTATTCTGTTTTCTTTTTAATATTTAAATATTTTCTATTTTTTAATTTCTCTGGAAGCAAACTTTTACTTGTGTATTTTTCATAGTCTTTACCGTAGCCTATTTCTTTATTAAGCTTGGTTGTAGGATTTCGTATTTCAAGAGGGACAGGTAGGTTACCATACTTTACTACATCATCCTTAGATTTTAGATATGCATCGTATGCTCTCCTATCCTTTGGGGCTTCGGATAAGTAGACTACTCCGTGGGCAAGATTCTCTCCGCACTCAGGCATACCGATAGTAGTGACAGCTTGAAATACTGCATTGGCGACGACGAGGGCTGTAGGTAAGGCAAGACCAATATCTTCACTAGCAAAGATGATCATACGTCTCGCTATAAACTTTGGATCCTCGCCTGCTTCGAGCATACGATTCATATAGTAAAGTGCTGCATCGGGTTGGGAAGCTCGCATACTTTTAATAAAAGCACTGATAGTATCGTAATGTTCACTTCCCTTTTTATCATAACGAAGGAACTTAGACTGAAGAGTATTCTTGAAATTTTCAATTGTAATTTCTTTATAAAGCGATATGGTATTCTCTATCATTGCAAGAGCCTGCCTAGCATCACCTTTGGCCATACTTATAAGCCACTCTAGTGCGTCCTTCTTCATCTTGTGTCCTGTGCTTTTGATTATTTGCTTGATATTATTATCTGTGAGTTCATCCATCACGAACACACGGCAACGTGAAAGAAGAGCCGGTATAACTTCAAAACTAGGGTTCTCGGTCGTTGCACCGATGAGTACGAGCCTGCCACTTTCTACATAAGGCAAGAGGAAATCTTGTTGGGCTTTATTGAAGCGATGAATTTCATCGAGGAATAGTATACGAGGACCAAGTAATGCTCCGCTACCTTTGCCTTCTACTATCTGGCGAATATCATCCTTGCCTGCAGAGACGGCCGAGAGCTCATGGTAGTCAGCATTTAAGGCTTTGGCATATATTCGAGCTAGTGTAGTTTTGCCCACCCCTGGTGGACCCCAAAGAATAAATGAAAAGATATGCTTCTTGTTTATAGCAATAGAAAGAGGCTTATCGGGGCCCACCAAATGCTCTTGCCCGATGAATTCTTCTAAGTTTTTTGGCCTGATTTTTGAAGCTAAGGGTTCCATAATTTGTAAATTATATCACTTTTTTAAAAATCATCTCGCTATTGACTAAAAGGGCTAAGAGTATTATAGTTAAAGTGAAAATAACTCATCTTTTAATATAAATCATTTAAAGTCAAATGCTATGAAAAATTATGTTTCTTGGACACAGATTCTCGGCGCTTCACTGATTGGAGCAGCTTTTTTCTTTTTTATCGTTCTTCCTGTTCTTGTGAGATTATATCGTTATCTTTTTTCCGCAAGAATCAAAGTTATCAAGGGAGAAATCTTGAATTTAAATGTTGCAAAAATAGCTTCAGATGGAAAAATTATTGGATTGGATTTCTATGTTATTATCGAAGATAGTAACAATGGAAAGAGAAGATCAATTAAAATTTCCAAAGAAGATTTTGCTCAATTAAACGAGAAAAGGAAATTTTTCCTAAATAAAAATATTCTAATATATTTCAAAGACCATTTCTTTTCTAGTTGGGAGAATGAATATGATCATTTTGAGATCGCATAACAAAAAGACCTGTCGCTATTAATTTAGTGACAGGTCTCCTTGTTTTTACTTGCGATATTTCTTATTCTTCCACTTGTCCGCAATCTTGACTCTTGTGAGGGAACGTTCAAGTTCTGATTCGAAGTGTTCAAAGTCTACTATTTCATTATTCTCGGCAAGCTTTCTTAATTCTTCCGATTTAGCTTTTGCTTTCTCTATTGCCTCATCTGTAATATCTCCTATGTGTTCTGCAAAGTCTGCAAGGATAGCTACTTCTGTTTCTCCACTTTCCCCGTTTTTAACTTCAAGGAATCCTCCTACTATTGCCATCGGTACATAGTCACCATTTACAAATGCCACAATGTCCCCTGATGCAAGTGGTGCGATAAGAGGCACGTGGTCTGGAAGGACTGTTATCTCCCCTTCCTTCGTAGGAATAGTTACAGACTCAACTTCTTCTTCTAGAATAAGTTTCTCTGGGGTGACGATTTTAAGTTTTAGTAATTTTGTCATATATTTTGTATTTTTCTCCCCCTGCTAAGGGGGAGTGCCCGTAGGGCGAGGGGGTCTGATTAATTAAAATTTTTCTCTTTGAGGCTTGACCTCGGGCTCTCTTGAGGTCAAGCCTCTTCCCGAAAAATTTTACAGCGCCCCCTTCATATAAAAGTCATTTTCAGACTTGTCGTCATGTTTACCTTCTAGGATTTCTTTGAAAGATCTGATGGTTTCAGATAGAGGAACATACTGTCCGGCTGTACCTGTGAACTGCTCAGCAACGAAGAATGGTTGAGATAGGAACTTTTGAATTTTTCTAGCACGAGCGACGAGCTCCTTATCACTATCTGAAAGTTCTTCCATACCCAAGATTGCAATGATGTCTTGCAAGTCCTTATAACGCTGAAGTACACGCTGAACTTCACGAGCAACTTCATAGTGTTCCTTACCTACGATGTGTGGGTCTAGAATTGTTGAGGATGAGTCTAGTGGATCAACAGCTGGGTAAATACCTATTTCAGTAAGAGAACGGTTTAGCACCACAGTAGAGTCAAGGTGAGAGAAGGTAGTAGCTGGGGCTGGGTCTGTAAGGTCATCGGCTGGCACGTAGACAGCTTGCACTGAAGTAACTGAACCTTTATCTGTAGATGTAATTCTTTCTTGTAAGTTTCCCATTTCTGTAGAAAGAGTTGGCTGGTAACCCACAGCGGAAGGAATACGTCCGAGCAAAGCTGAAACCTCAGAACCTGCTTGTGTGAAGCGGAAGATGTTGTCGATGAAGAAAAGCACGTCTTTATTCTCTTGGTCACGGAAGTGCTCAGCCATTGTAAGACCTGAGAGAGCCACGCGTAGACGAGCACCAGGCGGTTCATTCATTTGTCCGAACACCATGGCAACCTTGTCGAGAACTTTAGAATCTCTCATTTCCCCATATAGGTCGTTACCTTCACGAGTACGTTCACCAACTCCGGCGAATACAGAATATCCTCCGTGGTTACTTGCGATGTTGTGGATGAGCTCTTGGATCACAACAGTCTTGCCCACTCCAGCTCCTCCGAAGAGACCAACTTTACCACCCTTTAGAACAGGACAAATGAGGTCGATAACCTTGATCCCAGTTTCTAGAATTTCAACTTTTGTAGCTTGAGCTGTAAATTCTGGAGCCTTGCGGTGAATAGATGATCTCTTGTTATCACTTGCAATAACTTTGCCATCATCAATAGCATCTCCTAAGACGTTGAAGATTCTACCAAGGGTTGCAGTTCCGACTGGTACACTGATAGGTGCTCCTGTATCTGTAACTTCCATACCACGTGCAAGTCCGTCTGTCGTGTCCATAGCGACAGAGCGAACGACTCCACCTCCTATGTGCTGTTCTGTCTCAAGAGTCACTTTGACGTTACCATTCATGACAGTGAGAGCATTGTAGATTTCTGGGACTTCACCCTCGAATTCTACGTCGACGACTGGCCCGATTATTCTTTTGATTTTTCCTGTTTTCATAATATTTTTTAATAATGCTAATAATTTTAATAATAATTTTTTAACTCACGCTTGCCATCCCCGCACTAATCTCTGATATCTCTTGAGTAATGCCGGCCTGACGAGCTTTGTTGAGGGACAATGTCAGGTCTCCTATCATCTCTCCTGCGGCTTCCGATGCATTCTTCATGGCCATCATTCGACTGGATTGTTCACTGGCACTGGATTCAAGTATCATATGATATATCTGCATTCGGACTAATTTCTCTGCTAATGATTCGACTATACTATTCATATCTCCCTCAAAGATGTATGGAACTTTGGAGGTTCCCGTTCCCCCTGATAAGGGGGATACAGGGGGTTGTTCCCCCACCAATTCTTCAATATCTTCTTTCTTGATTGGGAGTATTTGTTTGACGTGGGCCTTTTGTGTAAGAGCTGAAACGAAGTCTGTATATGCGATGTAAACTTTACTGTATTTTGTATTTTTATATTCATCAATAATCATTTTAGACAAAGGCATTAAGTCAGCGAGGGCACTGTTGTCTGGAATTTCAAGGAATGAAGCAACTACGTTTGAACCAATTCTACGCATAGCATTATCCCCTTTCTTCCCAACTGTTATAACATCAAAATTTTTATGATCTATTCCTTTGATAGATGAAATTAACTTTTTAATTATCTGGGAATTATATGCTCCACAGAGTCCACCATTGGAAGTAATAAGAACAAATAAGGTTTTCTTATTTTCTTCCCCTGTTTTTTCTTTATGTCCATTGAAAAAAGGCTGATCTATGTCGTCTAATCTTTCAGAAAGAGAAGTTAGAAGTTCCCAAGAATAATTGGCATAAAGTCTAGAAGAAAGAGCCTTGGATATAGCACGCTTCATCTTTGAAGCCGCTACGAGTTCCATCGCTTTTGTAATCTTCTTTGTGTTCTTCACACTCTTTATTCTTTGTTTTATTTCTTTTGTTCCGGCCATATAAAATAGTTATTTAGGCGCTAGGTATTAGGCCTTAGCATTAAAACTTGAAACGAAATCCGCAATTACTTTTTTAAGTTCTGCTTCACCTGCATCTGTCCACATGCGAGTCTCAGTAACTTCTTTGTAGAAAGTTTTTGCATTTCTAGATGCGTACTCTGCGAGACCTGTTTCAAATTCTTTTACTTTTTCCACTTTAACTTCATCTATGAATCCATTGATAAGAGCATAAAGAGTTACCACTTGGTCTACTGTTCCTACTGGTGCGTACTGAGGTTGCTTCAAGACTTCCACTGACCTCTTACCTCTTTCTAGTTGTTTCTTGGTACCTTCGTCTAGGTCAGAGCCGAATTGGGCGAAAGCTTCAAGCTCACGATATTGAGCAAGTTCAAGCTTGATCTTACCAGCTACTTTCTTCATAGCTTTAATCTGAGCTGTAGCTCCCACACGTGACACAGAAAGTCCAACGTTTACAGCTGGGCGGATACCTTTGTAGAATAAGTCTGTCTCAAGGAAGATCTGTCCATCAGTAATAGAAATAACGTTTGTAGGAATATATGCAGATACGTCTCCTGCTTGAGTCTCAATGATAGGGAGAGCTGTGATTGATCCACCTCCGTATTCCTTGTTTCTTCGGCAAGCTCGTTCAAGTAAGCGTGAGTGAAGATAGAAGACGTCCCCTGGATAAGCTTCACGACCTGGTGGACGGCGAAGCAAGAGTGAAATTTCACGATAAGCTACAGCGTGCTTGGAAAGGTCATCGTAAATTATTAAGACATCTTTTCCTTGATCCATAAAGTATTCAGCAATAGAGACTCCAGTATAAGGTGCGATATAAGCAAGAGCTGCCGGTTCTGAGGCTCCAGCTGAAACGATAATTGTATAATTCATTGCACCTCCTTCTTCTAGTCTCGTTTCTAGTTTACGAAGCTTAGAATCTTTCTGGCCGATTGAAACGTAGACACAGATCATATCCTGACCTTTCTGGTTTAGGATTGTGTCGATAGCAATAGCGGTCTTTCCTGTCTGACGATCACCGATGATAAGCTCACGCTGTCCACGGCCGATAGGAATAAGAGCGTCGATAGCCTTAATACCTGTCTGGACTGGTTGGTCAACTGAGAGACGTGTAATAACTCCAGGAGCAACCTTTTCAATAGGGTTTCTCTTATCAGTCTTGATAGCACCCTTGCCATCGATAGGTTCACCTAAGGCATTCAATACGCGACCTATCTGAGCATCTGAGACAGGCACTGAAAGGATGTTCCCTGTGGCTTTCACTTCTTCTCCTTCATGAATTTTTGAGAAGTCACCAAGAACAATGATACCGACAGTATCTTCTTCCAGATTGAGAGCTACTCCCTGTGCTCCACTTGCGAAAGTCACCATTTCTGAGGCCTTGAGGTCTGCAAGCCCTGAGACACGAGCAATACCATCGAAGATTTCTACGACATGCCCTACTTTCTCTATCTTGGTATCAGCTTGGAATTTCTCTATCTGTTTTCTTAAATTTTCTACAATGTGATTTTTGCTCATATTAGTTTGTTATTAAATAATCTTGTAATTGTTTTATCTTGCCTGAAAGCGTCCCATCTATGATCTCATCTCCTATTTCTATCTTTATTCCGCCGAGTAATTTAGTATCTTCTTTCAGTTCCAGTATTACTTCTCTCACTTTATATTTCTTTTTAATGAATTCTTCTATTTCTTTTTCATATTCTTTTTTCAGTTTTGATTCGGTGGTTACTTTTGCTTTTACTATTCCTCCCTCTTTATTTACTATTTTTTCTAAGGCTTTTAATATTTCTTCTTTCTTGCCCAATAAATTTCTATTCTTTAAATATAAAGCACATTTATCAACAACATCATTGAACTCCTTCCCTTCTTTGTTTAAAGATGAGTCGTATATTGCTTCTGCTAGGTTTTTAATTGATATTGTCGCCATATATTATATATAATTTACATTTTCTTAATTTCTTCAATTGTCTTCTTGTCGAAAGTTTCATCTTTATGAGACTCTAAAAGCTTCTCTGTGGCCTTGACGACCAGAGATACTATTTCTGTTTTTGCTTCTTCTATCATTTTCACTTTTTCACTTTCTAGGACTTTTTTACCATTTATAATCATTTGTTCCACTTCTTCTCCTGCTTTTTCAATCATAGCTTTTTTCTTCTCTTCGGCTTCCTTTTTACCTTCTTGGAAAATAGTATTGGCTTCTATACGTGCATTAGCTAAGACATCATCATATTCTTTCTTGGTTTTCATTAACAATTCCTTGTTTGTTTGTGCATCATTTAGCCCTCCTGTGATAACTTCTGTTCTATCCTTCATCATTTTCTTCAAGGGCTTTACGAGTAAGTAATACAACACAAAAAGAACGATTACGAAGTTGATACTTTGAGCTATTATTATTTTCCAGTCTATATGAAATGTTTCTATAAATGCATCCATGATTTTAAAATAATTAAGAATTAATAATTACGAATTAAGAATTGAACATTAAGAAGCTTTTGCTCCTTACTCCTAGATATTTGTGATAGAGACAAACATCCAGATGTAAATAGTAAAAACTATTTAATTGAGAAAGCGATAACAAGTGCGTAAATAGCGATAGCCTCAGCGAAAGCTGATGCGATAAGCATAGGTACGAAAACTTTACCTGAAGCCTCAGGATTACGTCCTATAGCTTCCATGGCCTTGGAACCAATCATACCAATAGCAATACCAGGTCCGATTGAACCAAGTCCGATAGCTACTGCCTTTGCCAACATTGTGATATCCATATGTTTTGTTCTTTAATTAATTGATAATGATTGACCTTTAAATTAATGTGCTCCACTTAACTCCACCTCTTTACTATGCTTCTCGTCATGACCTTCATCGTGGTCCATGCTAGAGATAGTATAATAAACAAGTGTTAAAATGGCGAAAATAAATGCTTGTATAACCCCCACTAATACTTCTAATAGTAAAAATGGTGTAGGCAGAATATAAACCATAATTGCTCCCATAGAGGCTAGCAACACTTCTCCAGCGAAAACGTTACCGAAGAGACGAAACGAGAGCGAAGCAACTTTTGCAAATTCTCCGACAAGTTCGAGTATGCCTACGGCAAACATTATAGGAGCTGTCATAAGGATCATAGGGTCCTTCCTAATCTTGGTGAAAATACTACCAAGCGCACTCAGATTAACATATTTATTGATAGTTTTCCAGAGACCGATAGAAATAATACCGAAAATGTTGGCTCCGATGACGGACATAATAGCGAGAGGTAAAGTACCATTGATATCAGCAGTTCCACTACGAATAATAGGTATGAATACTTTGCCGTGCTCCAATGTCTCTACTAGTCCCAATCCTCCAAGTGGTAGTATTCCTATCCAATTATTGAGAAGGACAAACATAAAAATAGCAAAGACTATAGGGAAAGCTTTGTTCGTAATAGCTCTGTTGCCTGTGACTTGGTCGCAGAGATCTTCGGCTCCTTCTATAACGATTTCAAATATATTTTGGATTCCACGAGGGATTTTTTTAATTTTAAGTTTGACGATAATAGCAATGACGATAAGTAAGAAAACCACAATCCAACTTGTGAAAAGTGAATTGGTGACAGTAAAACTGCCTATGTGGGCTATGGGTTCTGCAAATAGTGTGGACTCTGTGGTTATTTGTTCTTGCATAAATTATTCTTTATTTTTACCAGATTTTTCTGTTTTCTCCAAGTCTTTTATATATTTCACCATACTTATGTAGATGGATACAAGAGAGACGATGAACGCGAGGGCGGTAAGTCCGAGGAAAATCCAAGGTGTCGTGCCAAATTTCTCATCTAAATATTTACCAAGGTACAAAGCGATGATTATCGGAATTGCAATAGATGCACTAACTTTTGCAAAGTTTACCAATCCATCTCTCCACCAAGGTGGAATAATTTCAGTTGTTTTTTCTTTATTATTCATAAAAAGAAAATAGCCTTAAGCCAGACACACTATATCAAATAATTGCGATATTTTCAAGTTTTTGCTATATTGGAGTAGTCCTTTAAATACGAGATCTTGGTTTGTATTATGTTAGTAATATGCGTGTGTAGTTCAGTGGTAGAACGCTGTCCTGATAAGACAGAGGTCCTTGGTCCGATTCCAAGCACACGCACAAACAAAAACACCCAACTTATTAAAAGTCGGGGGTTTTTATAATTAGATTGAGGTTGTTTCAATATCAGAAGAGAATTTAGATTATTTTTTTAAAATTTCATCTTCCGCCATATTAAACAACTCCCTTGCTGCTCTTTTTTCTTTTACATTTAATTTGTCCTCTGGTTTTTTGCCCAAGAGCTCTTTTTCAAGTTTTTCGGCCATCTTGATAAGAAGAATGGTTTTCGGATGTGTCTTTATGCAGGCACACTCATCAAGGGCATTTTTTACCGTTCTCATTTCATAAAGTCTCATCAAGGCTATAACCAGTTTGGTGATAGAGACAGAATCTCTTTTTTGAGTTTCAGGAAAACTGTCATTTGTCAAAGGTTTATAACCGTAGTATTTTTTGCAAAATTCATAGCTGTTTGTAATTTCCAGCAAATTAAAAATTTCGCTACGTCGGCATGGATCAGCCAAATTATCCAAATAAAACCCATAATTTCCATCATTCAATAGGCATTTTAATGGACCCAACTGCATTGTGTCACCCCCTTCAAGGAGAACGTTTTTTAAGGAACCTGAATCTAAATAGTGTGTCATTTTGTTTTAAATTAAATTAATACTACCAAAAATTTTTCTTCATATTACGATATATATATATATATTAGTCAAGTCAATGTAAAACCTTGAAATTACCTAACTTTTTCGATCGTTTGTTTTGGGTAAAATGTAGAATGCAAACAAAAATCCCACACTCTTGCGAATGTGGGATTTTTGTTCTTAGATAGATTTAATTATCTTTGAAAATTACCTCTTGGGCGCTCTTCCATAGGACGAGCTTCGTTCACTGTAAGGTTTCTTCCTTCGAAGTCCTTTCCATCAAACATTGAGATAGCTGTAGCTGCATCTGAATCGTTTTCCATTTCAACGAAACCAAAGCCTTTTGAGCGACCTGTCATCTTATCCATAATAATGGTTGCTGAAGCGACAGCTCCTGCAGCACTGAAATGAGCACTT
>Ga0172379_10001029_pt1 | contig 60272 bp, 60 predicted proteins | sample GrowelOW334metaG_FD_119756 | JGI IMG/M metagenome (GOLD analysis project Ga0172379, IMG submission 119756) | Groundwater microbial communities from an aquifer near a municipal landfill in Southern Ontario, Canada - Groundwater well OW334 metaG | ecosystem: Environmental > Aquatic > Deep... | reverse complement strand
TAAGTTTGCTTAATAAATAAGACGCTAATCTAAGAAATCTTAATGTAGCGAAGCGCTCTTAAGATTTCTACAGAGATTAGCGTCTTATTTATTCAAACTTAGGAAAAAGATGAGAAGGCGGGATGGGGTATTCGTGATATCTTAGAATATAAAAAGGCGCAGAACGCCCCTATAAAAATATGTAGTGTGGGCTCTGCGCCTTTGTGTCTCTTGCGAGACATGAATTGCCGGCAATCCACGGATGTGTCAGACCACCAGCTAAAGACCTGAACTAATTATATTAAATCATTGGTGACACAGCAATAGCAAAACTGTGGATAAGGTGACACCGTGGTGACATGGTGACACTATTGCTGTGTCACCATGAAATATTGGCCAATAGAGCCGTTTTTAAGGAGCAACCGCTCGCTTAGCCGAGCGGTTATTTTTATCAAATTCTAATAGTGACAACAGGTTATAAACATTTGCACCAATAGAGACACTATGGAACATAGGTGACATCCGGAGAAAATCCAATCTTATTCCGTATGGCTGAAAGCGCCTCTTTGTTTATCTCAATACCCGTACAGTTCCTATTTAACTGTTGAGCTACTTTCATAGTAGTCCCAGAACCAAGGAATGGATCTAAGACACTATCTCCAGGCCGGGTAAACTTCTGCACAAGACGGGCTGCAATTTCTTCCGGACATTCTGTCGTGTAATTCTTAAATGCGTGGTCGTCTTTTACCAAGGTTTTTAAGGTTTTATTCAGAAAACCAGAAAAAGGCAGTCTGCGCTGTAGTTCAAACAGAATTCTAAACAACATCCTTGAACCGGCTAATTTAGGATGGGTCTTATAGTTCCAAATAGGGTCCCAATACAAATCCCTGAGCGCGTCTTTGATTAAATTGTGATTTTGAGGATGTAATCCTCGTTTCTGAAAGACCAAAACATATTGAAAACGAGTGCTAACTTTTTCTAAAATATCTAACGAACCCCTGTCCTTGTGAAGATACCTGTCCCATATTCCTACATCTCTAAGGGCCAGACTGTCAGGCATAGATTTAATCAAATCACCATGAAGGGGAATGTAGGCAAGAGAGTCGCTGTCTTTGCGAAAAAAATCATGAACCCAAAGAGCTAAAACACCGCCTTCTTTGAGGGTATAGCTGCATCCTTGCCACACCTTTGATATTAATTTTAAGAATTCAGCGTAGTCCTTGATTGTGCTCAACTGACCCGGATCCTGCGAATATACAACCTCATTCCAATAAGGAGGGCCAGAGACAATTAAGTCAAAATAATTTTCTGGCAAAAAAGATTGCATTTTGGCGGAGTCCCCAATAAAAACTTCAGTTTTTGAACTCATTGTCTATACAAATTCTCAAATTTTAAGCAAAGACACAAGTTCAGTAGTGCGCGGAAGAGATAAGAAAGATATCTTTTTGCTTAATCTGGCTTAAGAGCGAGAACGCTGATAACAGCCCTAAAAGAGTCTCTGGAAGATCCAAGCACTAAGTAGTCTTGAATTATTGCATACGCAACACCCAAGTCTTTATCCGGTATTCTTACAAAACGGAAGTTAACACCTGAATAGGTATCTGAAGTAAAGGTCAGTTTAGCAGAAATTTTACTAAGATTAAAAAGTTTGGCAAGGTCGTTTATTATTCTCGGTTCCCAAGTATTCATTAGGCCCGTAGCCAAGGTGCTGTCCTTCTGTGTAAGCACGATGAAGGGACGCACAGAAGAACCCTGGCTTGCTCCTAGTTGGCCATACAATCCAAGCACCCATTCTTGGTTATCAAAAATTCCGATAGAGTCATTGAGCATAGATGTGTCTATGGATAGTTTAGACAGAAACTCTTTAAAACTGTATTTCTGCTGGTTTTCATCAACAATATCAAACAGCCTGATTTGGCCGATAGATAATTGTTTAGTATTCATCTCTGTAGTTAGTGCTGACAAAAAGACACTCGTTGAAGGAATAGAAATTTTTTCTGCAATTCCCAGCCTTTCAAGCGGTAAGGGGGTGGATGTTGGAACTTGAGTTGGAGTAGGAGTGGGAGACTCTATGACAACTTCGGGAGCCGATAACCTCAAAACAAAAAACCAATACGCAAACCCCGCTACTATAGCCACAGCGCCAATTCCTAAAAATAATACGTTGCGGTTACCTCCCTTTTGTCTCTCCTGTGGAACATAGATTTGCGATTTTGGCTCTATTTTCGGAGCTGACGGGAAACTTGGAATAGTCTTGGATGGGGCCATGGGAGCTGTCTTTTGAGTTTCACCAAGATTTACGCTCGGAACCTTGAACTGCGAGCCAGGCACTGTTGGCTTTGGGGGAACTACTTGGGGGACTGGGACAACTTGTTCAACTTTCCTTGGAACATCAATCCCCGTCGGCTTTTGGCCCTGTTTAATCTTAGAAATATCTTCGTTCATTGTTCTTATAGAAGACTGGTATTCTTTGACTCCGGAAGTCGGAAGGGGGGCAACAGGGGAAGGAGCAGGAGTCGGTTTTGACTGACCAAGAGGAGGGGCATTAAATTGAGGCTTCAGCTGAGAAGAAGAAACCGGAGGAGGTGTCGACGTCATAGGAGCAGCCGGTTTAGGCATAAACGGAGCCGGTGCCGGACTCGCCATCGATCCGCCGGCTGGCGAAGGCATAGCCGGTTTTGGGGTTGGAAAAGATGGCCTCGACGCTTGAGGTTCAGGAGCAGGTGCTGGAACAGGACTTGTAGAACTTTTACTTAATTCTCTAACCAAATCATTTATGTCCATTGTTTTGGGCTTTTGATCATCCGCCATGTTATAACTTGCTCGCCCTCCGTTTACTTTCGTAAAACGGTACGGGCCCTACGGGTTTGTCCAACATCTTTGTTAAAAATTCCGGTCCTCCTTCATCATAGATATCTATGACTCGGTTCGGTCCTCGTTTTTGCCTCGATCTTGTCCAAACGCGCTGCGTTATGTTTAATAAAATAATTTTAACACAATCGGGAAATAAGTTGTAAACACTTCGTTTCGCTGATATTTTATTTCAAATAAACCACACAACCTCTATGCATGACTGCGGGGTGTACCTTTTAAAAATATTTGCTAAATTTTAAAAAGGCACACACCCTCCGCCGGTTGATTGGGTGTTTAAAATTATAATTAGCCATAGGATTTCAAGCCTATCTGAAATAAAATATCAGCTTTATTCGTTCGTTTGTCCAAACAAAAAAGCCCGCACTGATGGGCCCGTTTACCTGTTACGCCTATGACGCAACCTAAACTTAAATCCGTTTTCAATAATACGTTTTGCGAGTTCAAGCTGAGCCGAAGTAACAAGATTAGCTTCACTTCGGACGACTCGTCTAACAATGACTTGACAATTTGATTCAATCATTGACCCGAGTATTGAAACTGCTTCTGATAGTTTTGACTCACCAGCTACGTAAGCCCCGAAATTAAATTCTATAATCTCGACACCACATCCCGCATCGCCCTCGGTTATAACTAAAGTAAGAATTACCGGATTTTTATCGTTCACGGCCAATCTCCTCTTCTTGTCTTTAGCAGTATAATATCCCAAGAATATCAGTTTGACAAGTCAATCGAGTTTTTAACCAAAAACCGACCTTTTGAGCCAGTTTTGATTCTACTAAGCGACTCGTTTACCATTTCGAATCATTTGACGAATCGAGGAGAGAGCTGAAAGTAATAGAATTATGTATTCCAAAATAATAGGTCGAGCGCCGAACATCTTGCGAGGAGGCAAGAGAGGGTTACCTATTATTTTGGTTCAATACATACCCATTACTTGAAGCGAACGACGAGATGAGGAGCCTGATGAGAAATGGTAAACGAGGAGCGACTATCTTCGAGGAGGCTTCATTGTCAAACTAATCTTCCCCATATCATCAACGCCCTTGACCCAAACATGGACTTTCTGGCCCATTTTCAGGATGTCAGTCACTTTATTTACTCTTTGATCACTCATCTCGGATATGTGGACCATTCCGTCTTTGCCGGACATTATTTCCACGAAAGCTCCGAAGTCCCTGATGCTTACAACCGTGCCATCAAACTCATCTCCCATTTTTACCTCATAAGTAACTTCTGCAATAAGCGCCAAGGCCTTTTTCATTCCTTCAGGGTTCATAGATGTAACAAACACAGAACCGTCATCTTCAATATCAATCTCCACTCCAGTTTGTTCTATAATTTCATTTATAACTTTTCCACCCGGACCGATAAGAGCGCCAATTTTGGAGGGATTTATTTTGACAGTTTGGATACGTGGCGCATGAACCGATAGTTCAGCTCGCGGTGTAGAAATTGCTTTATTTATAACCTCCAAAATTTCCAAACGGGCCTTTAAAGCCTGGGCTAATGTTTCCTCAACTATTTTGGGAGTAATACCGTCCACCTTTACATCCATCTGCATTCCGGTAACCCCGTCTTTAGTTCCGGCAACTTTCAAATCCATGTCGCCATGATGATCTTCGGGTCCTTGAATGTCGGTAAGAATTTTGTACTTCTCGTTTTTTTCATCAAACATAAGTCCCATAGCAATACCGGCGGCAGGGGATTTAATAGGAACGCCTCCATCCATCAATGCTAAAGTAGAACCACAAACAGAGGCCATAGATGAAGAACCATTAGATGAGAGTATCTCCGATACCAATCGAATCGTATAAGGAAATTCATCTTTGTTGGGAATTATCGGCTCAAGCGAACGTTCTGCTAAGTAGCCATGTCCGATTTCTCGACGACCAAGAAATCCTACGCGTTTTACTTCACCAGTTGAATACGGAGGAAAGCTGTAATGATGCATGAAACGCTTCTTGGTAAGGTTTATTTCCATAGTCTCAAGCCACTGTTCCATTCCAGGAGCAGCAAGTGTCAGAATAGATAAGGCCTGGGTTGTTCCGCGGTTGAATAGGCCTGTTCCGTGAGTATGCGGAAGAATCCCAATGTCGGCCGAAAGGGCACGGAGCTGATCAATTTTTCTGCCATCCGGACGTTTTTCTTCTTCAAGAACATTCTTGTGAACCATGCGGTCAATTTCTTCCTCAAAAATCACACTCACTTCGCTTAATTTTTTAGCCAAAGTAAGATCGGCAGCATAGGTTTCTTTAAAATGATCCATAAGCTCCGATTTTATTTTGCCTATTCCCTCATAAAGTTCGTCTTTGCCTTTTCCGGGCAAGTAAAGAGCTACCCGGAGCTTGTCTTCCGTAAGTTTTCGGACTTCTTCAACTAAAGCATTATCGTGTTCGGCGATAACAAGTTCTTTCTTTGTTTTTCCAACCTCACTCGCAATTTTTTTCTGAAAATCAACTAATTGCTTAAAGGATTCAAAACCAGCCTTAATTGCATCGGCCATATCTTTTTCCGGCACAATCTTGGCACCGGCTTCAATCATGTTGATTCTATTTTCCGTTCCGGCAACAACAATATCAAAATCACTTGAGGCTCGTTCGGCGTAGGTAGGATTAAAAACAAGTTTACCGTCCACTCGGCCGACACGGACACCGGCAATTGGGCCGTTAAAAGGAATATCCGATATCATCAGCGCAAGCGACGCGCCAAAAAGAGCCGGTATATCCGAGTCGTTGACACCGTCAAACGACAACACCGTTGCTACAACCTGAATTTCATTTCTGATTTTATTATTAAATCGGGGACGGAGAGGGCGGTCAATTAATCGGCCTGCAAGTATCGCTTCTTCCGACGGCCGGCCGTCGCGCTTCATCCATTTTGAACCCTTAATTTTTCCGGCGGCGTAGTATTTTTCTTCATACTCAACCTGAAGGGGAAGATAGTCGACAGGCTTTTCAGTATTCGACATTGTAGCATTAACCATAACGGTTGTTTCGCCATATTGAATAACGCAAACACCATTGGCCTGTCCACCAAGACGGCCTAATTCAACCTTGAGGGGTTTTCCCGCAAAGTCCATACTGTATGTTTTTACTTCTGCCATGTTTAAATACCAACAAAAGAGTGAGAAACAATCTGGCCGAATTCCTCAAATACTCAAGAAATTTGGCCAAAGCCCCATTCATATTGATTTTCAACTACCTTTCATTGGTTGTTAATTAACTTTCTTTGCACTGACTATACCACGGGTATTATATAAAAACAATGAGCCCACGATGAGCTCATCGTGGGCGTTATGCCCTGTCTTCTGGCAACCAAGAATTTGTTGGAGTTTCGAGTCGGCCTATGGCTTCCAGGAATTCCCGGTTGTTGTTGGCCCACTTGATACTCTTTGCAACCTCGAAGAGCCTGAACGTCTCTTCGTCGAGACGACACTCGCCTCGATTGTGTCTGGCAATGATGCGCTCGATGACCTGCATCAAGCCACGAGCCTTCGCTGATTCAAAAACCTCCGCCTCACTTCTCACCCTTCTCATTGGAACCTCCCGTGACTCAGTGTGCTACAATTATACCATACTTCTATTCTTGTGTAAATAGCAATGCAGGACTATCCTTTTGAGCCAAAATTAACGGCTTATTCAGTTGAGCCGTTAATTTTATTTCAGGCAGAGAGAGCTTGAACTTCTATTGCCAAATGTAAGCCTTAATCTAAAATCTAAGCAACCAGCGGAGGGGGACACTTTTTACAAAATTAGTAAATTTTTAAAAAGGTGTCTCCCTCCGTACGCATAGAGGTTGTGTGAACTGTTGGATTTTTATTTCAAAAGTATCTTCTCTTTTAATTCCTCCAAATCTGTAAAATTGTTGGCGACATCTATAAGTTTGGAACTAGCGCTTCTTTTGAATGCAACCACTTCAACAATCAACCCGCTGAATTTTAAATATTCCACCAATGGCTCATAGTCGCCATCTCCGGAAACAAGCACCACAACATCAAGCTGTTTAGACAAACTGATAGCATCTACGGCAATGGCCACATCCCAATCACCCTTTTTCATTCCTCCTGGGAATATCTGAAGGTCTTTAGATTTTAATTCATAACCGGATTTTTCAAGAGCACCGAAGAATGCTTTTTCCTCTTCGGTATCTGATTTAACAACGTAAGCAATGGCCCTGACTAATTCTCTGCCCGCAGTTGCTGTTTTCAAAAGTTCTCGGAAATTAACTCTAGCTTTATAGAGATTCTTAGCCGAATGGTACATGTTTGAGACATCAACAAACACACCTATTCGGTGGTTCTTTCTTTGAGGGACTGTGGTTTTATGTGCCATGTTATTTATTGAGACCCAACTTCTTCATCACTGAAGCATGTCTTTTGGGAGCTTCTCTTTTGAGGTAATCCAAAAGCCGCTTTCTTTTTGAAACCATTTTTAGTAACCCGAGACGGGATGAATTGTCTTTCCCATGCTTCTTTAGATGCTTGGCGAGTTGTTCAATTTCCTCGGTAAACAAAGCAATCTGCGCCTCAGCAGAACCTGTGTCTTTATCATGTATTTGAACCTTCTCAATAACTTTTAGTTTTTCTTTAGGAGTAAGCATGTCTTTATAACGCTAAGATATAATAGCATATTTAAAATTTATTTGCAAACGAGCTCGGCCTTAATCATTTCTGACCTGTTGGATTGCGGCCTCTGGTCTTCTTCGGACAAATGCTTAAATTAATCTCAATTTGCTTAACAAATTTTAGCATCCGTTCCTCCCCGCCTACTAACGGGGATTTTCCGGCTAAAATTTGTTGAACTAAGCAAATTATCAATCAATTTAGCTCGGAGTGGTTTCCTGGCCGTGCTTTAGCCGGCCAAGGAACTCTGTAGCATTGTGTCACCCTCGAAACCAAACGGTCTGAAATGGGCGGGGTTTTGCTTTAAATTAAGAAAAAATTAAGCGTAGCCCGGCATTTTATTTCAGACCCGCAACAGGCGGGCTTGGTGTTCTGAGGGAGTAGGTAAAGAAAGGTTATTCAAGGTTCAGGCTTTCAGTCATAGTAAGTTGCTATTATACACAAAGTATCAGACGACTAAAGAACCCGCCGTTGTGAGGACTAGTGGAGATTGCCGCAGGAGCAATCGAAACAGGCTGAAATAAGATGCTGGGCGGAGCTTATCTGTTTGTTTTATTTTTTGTTATACTAATTATGCGACACATGACTGACATTAAGACCCTCAAAATACAATATCTTGAACATCTGGAAATAGAGAAGAATCGTTCGCCCAAAACCATGGAGAACTATGGGCGGTATTTGGATAGGTTTTTTGGGTTCGCTAAAGTTTCCAGCCCGTCAGGAATAACGGAGGATTTGATAAGACAGTACCGCCTTCATTTAAATCGCCTCAAAGATAAAGAGGGAAACGGCTTAAAAAAAGTTACCCAGAATTACCACATCATTGCGTTAAGAAATTTTCTGAAATATTTGGCAAAACGAGACATTAAATGCGTTCCGGCGGAAAAGGTTGAGCTCGGAAAACAGGAAGACAGGGAAGTCACATTTCTTGAGGCGGATGAACTGGAACGACTACTTAAGTCGCCGGAAGGGGACAAGTTGGACGCCTTAAGAGACAGGGCGGTCCTTGGTACCTTGTTCAGCACCGGAATGCGCGTTTCGGAACTTTGTTCGTTGGACAGAAATAAAATAGACACGACCCGTGGCGAGTTAAGCATACGTGGGAAGGGGAGTAAGATAAGAGTGGTATTTTTATCCGATGAAGCCAAAGAGGATATAAAAAAATACATCGGCAAGAGGTCAGATGTGGACGAGGCCTTATTCATCAGAATTCCCAAAACAAAAATATTTTCTAAAGATTCAAATTTACGCCTCACGCCCCGAAGTATCCAGAGAATAGTTGAAAAACACGCTACCAAAGCCGGCATCGTCGGAAAAAACGTCTCTCCGCACACACTCCGCCACTCATATGCTACCGATCTCCTCCGCAACGGTGCTGATATTCGTTCGGTCCAATCAATGCTTGGCCATTCTTCCGTAACGACAACGCAAATCTACACTCATGTCACTGATAAGCAGTTGCGTGAGGTTCATAAGAAATATCACAACAAGCAGTAGGGAAGCCCGCCCCGTCACTAAACAAGCATTTTCTTTTATGCCACATGCGGAAGCATGCGTTGGCATATGCTTGTTTTAGTGCGGGGTCCACAAAAAATTCCACAACAAAAAACTGGCTAAATTCGCCAGTTTACTAATCCACGTATCGATTGAGGTTATTAATAAAACTTATCGGATCAACATTCGTTCCATGAACTTTAATCATTAAGTGCAAATGCGGAGGAGTACCCCGTGGAGTTGCACCACTTAAAGCAACTATTTGACCCTTATTGACTACGTCTCCCGCCTTTACCATAAATTTAGACAAATGTAGGTAAAGAGAAATAATCCCAGAACCATGGTCAATTACTAATAAATTGCCTTCCGTACCGCTAAGAGGGAAATTATGGGCCAAGAGAACTTTTCCAGAATTAATAGCCATAACCGGCAAAGGAGTTTTAGCTCTGAAATCAACTCCACCATGAGGCACTTCTTTCCCTACTATTATTTTTTTATTTTTTCTATCATAGCGCCCATAAAGACGAGGGGTGCCGAAGGTGTCGGTTGTTTCAATGTTGTTTAACGGAAGAATAAAATGACCAGAGGTATAATTCTCATACTTATTCATCAGGTCGTAGACAGCATGCATTATGGCTATATCTTTGACTCGACGTTCTTGGCCAGCTTTATTTGATATTTTAACTGAGCCTGCATACCATGGAGTTCCAAAATCTTTTTTAAGAACTTCTGTTTCGTCATAATACCTATCTAACCTTACCCCGCGACCGCATTCCACCAAATAGACCTGATATTTATCGGGCCTTTTTTGCGTACCGGTAGGTTTCGTATTTATATTAATACCAATAAAAACATAGCCGTACTTATTTGGAACATATTGTTTGTCAAAAGCCGAAATACACACCATCGGTCCCTGCCATTGGGGTAAAATTCTTACAATAACAACGTCACCCTGTTGAACACTTTGGTTTAGAATTTCAAAGCTTTTAGTCTGTGCCCGCGCTATGCTTGCAAAAGAAAGGCAAACGATGACAACAGCCACCAACCAGATATATTTCCGCATTGTAAAAGTCCTCCAAAATCTTTTGTCTTAAAATATCACGTTTAGAATCTTAATCAAATCAGATTAGATTAAAGCATGTTTTTGATATAAACTCTGAATAGCTCTTTATTTTCCAAGAGGCCTCAATGGCTTACTCAAGCAAGGTAATTGATCATTACGAAAACCCCCGAAATGTTGGTTCTTTACCAAAAGATGACCCAAATGTAGGAACCGGCTTGGTCGGTGCGCCCGAGTGTGGAGATGTGATGAAACCCCAGATCAAGATTCAAAGACGGCATCAGTGCCTTGATTGCGGCAATACATGGGACGCCGAATTTCAAGAATCAACTTGCAGAAGCTGCAACAGTAACAAATTGAATGTCTTTGACACCATCAAAGCAACCATCGAAGATTATCAAGAGAGACAAAAAGCCCCCTAAGGGGGCTTTTAAAATCCAACTACTTGTATTTTTGGGTATGGCGAGAAAAACTTTTTCTTTTCTGCAACCCTATCCTTGGTGGTTACAATATATAGAACATCAAAACCAAGGTAGGCGGTAAGCACAAATTGATCACCGTTAACATGACAAAGAACGGTGCCGATATTGAGTATGGGGATAACAACATTTACGCGGACGCCAATCGCATTCAGGCGATCCTGAATCTCTGTTTGATTTATTTCCAGTATATTCTGCGCCAATCGTCGCTCTTGAAAACTGTTTGTTTCGCGACCCAATGGTCCAAAATCACCAACAGGCAAGCCCGCTTTTTTGAACGCTTCATTTATCTGCGTTCCTCCTCCCACACATACCACCACAAAATACTCTTGACTTAGTGTTTTAATCCACTCGAGCACATCATCACTAAGTATATCGCCCGAAATTTTCACAAAGCAGTTTTTCCTTGGCATTAATTCTCCTTGTGTTTGTAAATTAAAGAACACCAGAATTTATCACATACTACACCCACTCAACAAAAAAACAAGAATGTCCAAAACAAAACGCCCATACGGGCGTTTTGTTGCTTGGTGCCGCCGGTCGGAGTCGAACCGACACGGCCTTGCGGCCACATCATTTTAAGTGATGCATGTATACCAATTTCATCACGGCGGCATATAATAGTTTTAATTATTGTAAGCCAAAATCAGTCTTTTTTCAATCATCTCCCTAATTTAACAACAGGATTATTTACGCCTAAAAGATGTTTTTGGTAGATAGGAATTTTAAAAATAAAATCTGCTTTGCGCTTTAGGCCAATTGGAAATTTATCATAATACATATAGTGCAGTAGGGAATCAGAATCTTTCATTCCATAACCAAGCTTTAGGGAACCGCCACCATTAAAAACTCCTAATTTTTTCAGTGAAAGACCAAGCTCTCTGTGTAACGCTTTCATAATCCCTTCTAGCAACTTACGGCTACCCGATGTAAAATTTGTTCTTAACTCTCTAGTGCGCCGCTTATCTTTAGTCCTAATATATTCAACAAAAAACACGCTACCATCTCCATCAAAATATCCGCGAATAAAATCTGGCAAAAACTTTTTAGGTATGGTCGGAAAATCTATTACCTTACTTTTGCAACGCATCCCGCCTAATTTCAAAAGGTCATGGTAAAGTTTTTTTGAACAAAGACTTATTGAATAACAAGATTTTTTAATATCTAAAGAAATGGGGTGATTCGACTTAATTGCTTGAAGAATTTGAACAAAGATATCCCTGTCCTTACCTGAAAAAGTAACACGGTAGGATTTTTCCTTTCTCATGTAGCCATCTGCAAACCAAAAACCTAACACATAAGCCATCTTTGAAGTCCAAGAGTCGAAGAAATTTTCGTTTAAATTATACTTACGACTGTGGTATTGCCTCATCAATCAATTATATCATATTGAGGCAACAATAGGAATCGAACCATAACTTAATTTAAAAATAGATGACACTGCCCTGTTTGAGGCGCCGATGGGACTTGCACCCATGAATCGCGGTTTTGCAGACCGCTGCGTTAGCTACTTCGCCACGGCGCCGTGTTGTTTATATCGACCTCTTTATCTTTTCCTCTTCATATACATCTAATATATCGCCAACCTTAACATCTGGGAAATCTTTTCCGATAGAATCAAACCTGATGCCAGCCTCAAGGCCTTCTTTAACTTCCGGCATATCTTCTTTGTTGTGTTGAAGCTGGCCAATTCTGCCAGAAACCACAACCACACCATTTCTAATTACGTCTCCCATTGCCCCTCGAGCCACTTTGCCAGACATGACCCTGCCTCCGAAGATCTGGGCTCGGGCATCTTTCTTAAATACCGCTAAAACCTTTAATTTACCAAGTGGATTCTTCTTTACTTCGGCTCCCAAAAGTTCCGACATCTCATTTCTGACATATTCTATTAATTCATAGATGATATCAAAATTGGATATTTTAATGCCTTCTTTGTCTGCCATCTTTTTAGCAGATTCCTCTGTGCCGACCCTGAAACCGATTACCTGACACTTTGAGGCAATGGCTGTCTTCACATCGGCTTCGGAAATATTTCCAATATCGTAAGAGATGACGCGGTATCCAATTTCAACTGACTTGATGGCTTTAAGCGAAACTTCTATTGCTTCCAAGGAACTGGAAACATCAGATTTAAAAACTAAATTCAGAAACTTTTTATTTTCATCTCCAGTTTCAACAGAACCCTTAAAGAACGAAAATAGGGGAGCGAGATTTACGTTCTTCTCGGCAATCTGGATTGCCTCGTCTTTATCCGGAGCCACAACAAATTCTTTGCCGATATCGGGAGCTGTCGGCCAGCCGGTAATTAAAACGGGTTGGGAAGGTTTGGCCTCTGTTATTGCTTTGCCCATAAAATCCTCCATAGATTTTACTTTTCCGACGACGGTTCCGACGACAATAAAATCTCCGATGCCCAAAACTCCTTTGTTAACTAATGCAGTGGCGACATAGCCCCTTCTTTTATCAAGATTAGATTCAATTATCACTCCTTGGGCTGGCGATAAAAGATCTTCATTCAGTTCTTCCAATTCCGCCACCAAAAGAATCATGTCCAAAAGAGCATCTATATTTCTTCCCTCCTTAGCTGAAATCTCTATAACTGGAACTTTTCCGCCCCAGTCCTCCACCAAAACATCTTCCGTTGCCAAATCCTGTTTTACTTTCTGAACATTGGCGCCTTCTTTATCTATTTTGTTCAGGGCAACAATGAAAGGAATTTTCTCTTCTTTAATGATTCGGATAGCTTCTTTTGTCTGGGGCTTTACGCTTTCGTCGGCGGCAATAACCAAAATAGCGATATCGGCAACTTTTGCTCCGCGCGATCGAATTGCCGTAAACGCTTCATGGCCCGGGGTATCCAAAAAAGTAATTATTTTCCCGTTAATATTGGTCTGGTAAGCTCCGATATGCTGGGTAATTCCTCCCGATTCTCCTTCGGCAACTTTTGTCTTTCTGATGGTATCAAGAAGCTTGGTCTTTCCATGATCAACATGACCCAAAACAACCACCACCGGTGGCCTGATATTCTTTCCCTGATTGGTATTGCTGTTTGGCATATCTTACATATTCAGAATCATTGAATTTTAGCATTAAAACCATTATTTTTCAAGAAAAAAGCCCCTTCGAGGGGCTTTTAATACTTGGCGGAGGCGGGAGGATTCGAACCTCCGGGCCAGTTTTACCCGGCCACCTCTTTAGCAAAGAGGTACATTAGACCACTCTGACACGCCTCCAAATTCATATTATTCTATCATTTTTTTCATCCTCTCGCAACCACGAGACTGGTTACTTTCGTCGCTCCATTAGCCTTCAAAACCTTCGCACATTCATTCAGTGTGGCCCCTGTTGTACAGATATCGTCTATAAGTAACACTTCACGCCCGGTTATTTTTTCTTTGTTAAAAATCCCAAAAATCCCATTCAAATTTTTTAATCTTTCTTCTCTTTCTTTGATATCCGCCTGCGGGACAGTGTTAACCATTCGCTCAATTACGTCGCTGGCCGTTTCCATTTGAAAAGTGTCGGCTAAGTTCTTGGCAAAAAGTTCAGATTGATTAAAACCCCTCCAGTTCAGGCGTCTTGGGTGAAGCGGTACGGAAATCAAAAGGGGATTGACCTGAAAGACATTGAACTTTTTATCCAAGGTCAGCCATTTTAGATATTTCTTAATCAAGATTAACAACGGCCGTTCTAAGTCACGGATAAATTTATATTTTAAAAACTTGAGGGACTTTTCGACCAAAAGGTTTTTGTAATCGGCCACAATCAAAAGCTGATCCACGGCGTTGGTTTTAGCGCACAAAAAACAGGTCTTCCCGAAAGGGGTATTTCTCTTACACCCGATGCATTCAAAAGTTTTCTTAATTGATACGGTTCCAAAACAGCCTCGGCAGATATAATCGCCAAATTTGCCACAACCTATACACCGAATAGGAAAAACAAGGTCCAATAACCAGTTGCACACATGCTGGGGATAATTGGAAAACATTATTGTGTTATACTTTCTTTAACAGAAGATAGCAAATTATAGCAATGTTTAATCTTTTCGGAGGCAAAGGCAAGTTGGGCATAGATATCGGAACAGCCGCTATTAAAATCGTTGAGCTTGAAAAATCAGGCGGACGTTTTGCTTTAAAAAATTACGGCCTTTTTGAATTAAAAGGCACGGATGTACAGTCATCCGGACCAGGCTTGGACCAAAGCATTTTGAAACTACCGGACCAGGAAATTATTTGGGGGCTAAAGGAATTGATAAAGAAGGGCAACATTAAATCCACTGATGCAATAGCTTCAATTCCTTCATTTTCAACTTTTACCACTATCATTGAAATGCCTTACCTTTCGGAACAAGAACTGGCTAAGGCTCTACCTTTTGAAGCCCGGAAATATATTCCCATACCCTTAAACGAAGTTATTTTGGATTGGTCTATTATAGATATTCTGAACCAGACCAGTCCGGGAGGAACCCCTGGTTCAGCTTCCAAACCTGCTACGGTTCAGGTATTCATCGCTGCCGTACCAAAAGACGAGACAGAAAAGTATAGAAGAATAATGAAAGGTGCTGGCTTAAATCTAAAAGCACTTGAGCTGGAAAATACCGCCCTCATCAGGGCCCTTTTGGGAAACGACCTTTCTCCGACAGCTATAGTTAATATCGGCGGACGTAGTACTTCAATTGTTATCGTAAACAAGGGCTACGAGAGAGTGAGCCACAACTATGAGATAGGGGGCTTTGAGATAACCAAATCAATTGCCCGCTCTTTAAATGTAAGCATAGAAAAAGCCGAGGACCTAAAGAGAAAGATGGGAATGAACAAGGCCGACGAGAATATTGTAAACGAAGCTATGGTTTCCTTAATAGACATGATGGTTTTTGAAACCAAAAAAACAATTAGCAATTATGAGGGCTTAAAGGCCCAAAAAATATCGCGGGTTCTGTTGGTGGGTGGACTTACCAATATGCCCAGCTTCGTAAATTACTTCAAACAGAAATTGAATATGGAAATTTATGGCGCTAATGCTTTCGCCAGAATTATTTACCCTGAATCATTAAAGCCTGTTATTCAAGAATTAGCCAATACATTTTCCATCGCCGCAGGTTTGGCCATGAGAGAGGTCTAATGTTGATAACAAGGGTATGGTTTATGGGCTATAATGTAAAGTAAATGCCTGATCAAAACGGATTACAATTACTTCCCGAGACAAGAAGAAAGATAGAAATTAATGTCCCGGGAGAAAACAGGGTTATTTATGTAGGAGTTGCGGTTCTTGTTTTAATGCTTATTCTGACAGGCGGTCTTTATTATTACAAGAGTACCCAAGAAACTAAGAAAACCAGTTTAGACGCAGAGATAGTAAGTCTCGAGAAAAATAGAGACAAAAAAATTGAGGCCAATCTTTTAACATTGGGCAAACAACTATCATTAATATCAACCCTGATAGATTCGCATGTTGTCTGGTCAAAGGCTTTAAGCAAGATAGAGGGTTTGCTACAGCCCCAAGTTCAATTTGAAACATTTTCTGCTGCTATCTTGGATAATAGATTTGAATTTAAGGCTTTAGCTACCAATTATACCGTAGTGGCCAGACAAATTGCCGCTTTTGTTTCCGACGATTCAATAAAAGACATAGCACTTACCGATGTTCATGTTTTAACTAGTGGCAAATTAGAATTCAGTATTAAAATGGAATTTGATAAAACTAAATTCCTAAAAGAATGAATAAAAACTACATTGGAGCAGGGTTGATAGCTATAGCCATAATTTTGTTTTGGGTATTTACCCTTCCTTTCTATTACAGGGTCTCCGATTTAGACACCGCCATAAAGGACAGGGGTGATCTTCTTGCTTCAAGAAATTCTATCATATCTAACATTAGTAATTTAAATAAAGAGTATCAGAAAAGAATTCCTGAAATCGCCAAGCTATCGGCTATCGTTCCGGCAAAAAAGAGTGTCGCTGAAGTTTTATCAGCCGTCAACGACATTTCTGTCAAAAATGGCATTGAACTGTTTAGTTCCGCTATAATAGGCCAAAGGGTCTCCGATACAAATACTAACCCCTACAACCTTTTATCATTAGAGGTGGGATTGAACGGAAGCTATCCGGGAATGACCAACTTTCTTGAAACGCTTGAAAATAATTTACGACTAATAGATATAACCTCGATTGACGCTGCGGCTGGTTTAGGAGGCACTTCTCTTTTGAATTTTATTATAAAAGGAAACGCGTATTATCTAAAATAATGGCTCCACAACAATCAAACAATCAAACCACGCTTATAGTTTCCCTAATAATAGTCATAGGTTTTGCTTTAGGATATTTTTATTATTCCCAATGGGCAGTCCCAGCCCGAGTTCCTATTGAACCCCCTCCAATAGCGGGGAGAGATGACCTTAAGACGTTTGAAAACTTAAAAATAGATTTTTCGATATTGGACAACAAAAAATACAAGACACTAGAAATTTTCGGAGAATCACCGGTTAATCCCGGAACTACAGGGAAAAAAGACATCTTCGCTCCAATTTAATGCCTATCAAAATACCTCAAACTCTCGTAGACGAACTCGTTCGTCTTAATATAATTTCAACAGAAGCTGTAACCACCTTTTCGGATTTGGCTCAGAAGGAGGACAAAGATTTTAGTCAGATTATTATTGAAAAGGCTCTTATCTCCGATTCCGATCTTCTAGCAATAAAGTCCAAGCTCTACCGCCTGCCAACGGTTGATTTAGAAGGATATGAATTCAATCGTGATGTCTTAAAAGAATTTTCCGAAGATGTAGTTAACTTTTATAAAGTTGCTCCTTTTGAGAAGACGGGCAATATTCTAAAAGTGGCAATAATCAATCCCGAAGCCATTGATGCCCTTGAAGCATTAAAATTCATAGCAGAAGACAAGAATTTAGTACTGGAGAAATATTTAGTAAGCTATCGAGATTTTGAAACAATCATCAGGAACTACAGAACCTTGTCAGGAGAAGTGGGCAAAGCTCTTGAGTCTTTAACCGAAGAAAGGGGGGAGAAAGAAGAGGAAGAAGGAGGCTCTATCAAATCAATTGAGGATATTACCGCCGAGGCACCGGTGTCAAAAATAGTAGCCGTTTTAGTAAGGCACGCTGTTGAATCCCGTGCATCCGATATCCATATTGAACCATTTGAAGACCGCGTCAGAACCCGTTTTAGAATTGATGGCATTCTCACAACAACCTTGACCCTACCCAAAACCCTTCAATCAGCGGTAATAACCCGTATTAAAATTTTATCCGACTTGAAGATAGATGAGACACGGTTAGCCCAGGATGGAAGATTTTCCACCAAACTTGGCAATCGCAGAGTAGACTTCCGTGTTTCTACTTTCCCGACAAAGAATGGGGAAAAGGTTGTAATGCGTATTTTGGACCCGCTAACCGGAAAGGTAGAACTACCTGAATTAGGCATGGATGGTAGGTCAGCAGAAGTAATAGAAAGGGCCATGGGCAAACCCTTCGGAAGCATTCTTATCACCGGTCCTACTGGTTCCGGTAAATCAACGACCTTGGCCGGCATGCTCAAAAAAATGAACAGTGAGGACGTGAATATCGTTACCCTTGAAGATCCGATTGAGTATTTCGTAGATGGAGTTAACCAGTCTCAAGTTCACGAAGAGATAGGTTATACTTTTGCCAGCGGTTTACGCCACATTTTAAGACAAGACCCGGATATCATAATGGTGGGGGAGATAAGAGACCGAGAAACAGCTGGCTTAGCTACTCAAGCCGCTTTAACTGGTCATATTGTTCTTTCAACATTGCACACTAATGATGCCTTGGGAGTCGTGCCACGTTTGATAGACATGGGAATTGAGAAATATTTAATTCCTTCCACTTTAAACGTTGCTGCAGCCCAAAGATTATTACGACGGCTATGCCAAGATTGCAAACTTAAAGTTAAGGCTAATACCGCTGAAGAAAAGATGATAAATGAAGCCATCCTAGACATGCCGACTGATTATCAAAAAGAATACCTTTCCAAATCTGGCTATACAATATATAAGCCGAACATAGAAAACCCATGCAAAAAATGCGGGGGTAAAGCATTTAAGGGGAGGATAGCTATTTTTGAAATGTTGGAGATGAGCGATGAACTTGAGAAAATAATCCTCGGTGCTATTTCGGAATTAGCTCTTCGCCAGGAAGCAAAGAGACAAGGAATGATCACAATGTTTCAAGATGGAATTTTGAAAGTATTAAAAGGGGTAGTATCATTAGAAGAGTTGCTTGAGATTGCTCAAGCGGGAGATAGTGCATAAAAATAGATTTATGGAACCAAAACAATATTTAGAGGAACTACTTTTGACAACCGCTCAACAAGGAGCTACTGATTTGCATTTGTCTCCCGGCCATTATCCAACTCTGCGGATAGATAGCCGTTTGATAATGCTTAGCCAGCAAAAGATTTTAGACAAAGAAACTTTAGAGGGATTGGTCTTTACTCTCTTGGGAGAAGAACGCAAGGCTCGGTTCCTATCGGAAAAAGAATTGGACTTTTCATATGAACTGGAGGGAAAGAACCGGTTCAGGGTAGACGCTTATCAGACCAAAGGTGGCCTGGCCGCTTCTTTAAGGTTGATTCCCAATGAAGTTAAAACAATTGATGAACTCAACCTGCCTCAAATAACAAAAATATTCTCAAAGTTGTCTCAAGGTTTCGTTTTAGTAGTAGGACCGAATGGCCACGGCAAATCTACAACCTTGGCTGCTATAGTAGATATGATAAACAAAGAACGCACTGAAAAGATTGTAACAATAGAGGACCCTATAGAGTATATTTTCACTCCCGACAAAAGTATTATAGATCAACGAGAAGTCTACCAAGATACATTTTCTTTCCATAAAGCACTCCGATCAACCTTCCGACAAAACGTCAACGTCATCATGGTGGGTGAGATGAGAGACTATGAAACCATGAGTGCGGTAGTGACCGCGGCAGAAACAGGACACTTGGTTTTGACTTCTTTGCATACTAACAGCGCTTCTCAAACAATTGAAAGAATTATAGATAGTTTTCCACCCAACCAAGAATCACAAATAAGAAACCAGCTCGCCAATACTATTTCCGGCATAATTTCACAGAGATTAATTCCAAGAATAAAAGGCGGTCTTATCCCCGCAGTGGAAGTCATGATAGCTACCCCGGCCATCAGAACCTTAATTCGAGATAATCGCCCCAAACAAATGGATATGGTAATTGAAACCAGTCAAGACGTTGGAATGATAAGTTTAGATAGGTCATTAGCAGATTTGGTTAGAAGAAAAGAAATCAGCTGGGAAAGAGCGGAATTTTACTCGCTCAATCAAGCCGAATTAAGAAATCTGCTATAAAATAAGATGAATTTTTCATATAAAATAAGAACCCAGAGCGGTGAAATTCTTGAGGGTAAAGTAGAGGCTCCCGACGAGAGCATGGCCGTTGACACTCTTCAAGGCAAGGGATATTTGATTTTATCCATTAAGCAGTTGGAGGGCGATATTTTTTCAATAGATCTTAATAAATATTTTCAAAAGCCGACAAATAAAGACATTGTTATTTTTACCCGTCAACTTTCAACTCTTATAGATGCCGACATGCCGTTAGCCGAAGGTCTGAGAACCTTAGCCCGTCAGTTCGAAAAACCCACTTTAAGAAAAATCATTTCCGAAATATCAGATGCAGTTGAAGGAGGTTCATCTTTATCAAATGCCTTATCCGCTCATCCCAAATTGTTTTCTTCCTTTTATATTAAACTCGTCCAGTCAGGAGAAGTATCCGGTAAACTACATGAGGCCCTACTTTACTTAGCTGATCACCTCGAAAGAAGCCAAGAGATAAATTCTAAAATAAAAGGCGCTTTGGCTTATCCTGCGTTCGTGGTATTTGCTCTTTTTGTCGTTGCTATTATTATGGTGGTTTACGTTCTACCCCAATTATTAGGAATTTTTAAAGATGTCGGCCTTCAAAGCCTTCCTTTAACTACCCGAATGCTAATTTGGGTAACCAACTTCATAAATAATTATCTTTATTACCTATTAGTCTTTTTCTTCGGTTTCATTTTCTTAGTATGGCGATATGCTAAAACATCCGAAGGCAAAGCTGTGTTTGATAATATTAAGATTAAGATGCCCGCTTTAGGAACGGTCGTGAGAAATTTATACCTGGCCAGAATATCGGAAAGTCTATCTACTTTGATTAAATCGGGAATACCCATTCTTGATGTCATTCACATTACTTCGGATTTAGTTGGCAATGTTAATTACCAAAGAATCCTTCTTGATGCCGAAGAGAGTGTCAGAGGAGGAGGAAGCATATCTGACGTATTCAGTAGATATAAAGAAATCCCTCCTCTTATGTCGTCTATGGTGGCAATAGGAGAAAAGACTGGAAAATTGGACTTTATGCTCGGACACATCTCCAAGTTTTATAAATCCGAGTCGGACAGTACTATAGACAATATTGCTACTCTTATTGAGCCGATTTTAGTTTTAGTCCTCGGTGTAGCTGTGGCTATATTGGTATCTTCTATCTTGCTTCCGATATATAACTTAGTCAACGTAACATAGAACTATCATATAGAATTATCCCAATAAACCGTAAGTTATCAACTCCCCCTTATCCTTGCTATCTATTATAATTAAAACATGAATAAACAATACAAACGTCAAAAAGGTTTCACATTGGTCGAATTATTGGTCGTTATCGCTATTATCGGTATTTTAGCCACATTACTTTTGCTTCAATTAGGTGTTGCCAGACAAAGAGCGAGAGACGCAAAGAGAATTGTTGACATAAGCCAGACAAGAACTGCAGCGGAACTTTACTTTGATGATGCCGGTCAATATCCTCAAGTTGCAACCTGGAATGCTTTGAGCGCTCTCTTCGTTCCTAAATACATGACACAACTTCCCATAGACCCCTTAAATAATGGGAACTATACCTATAATTACGCCTACAGCGGTTTGACTAAATATCATATGTGGGCGGAACTTGAACAAGCAGCGGCTGCCATAAAGGGCGATGCAGATATTGATTCTACTGGATGGAGTGGGCAGACAGCAAATGGAGCTGATGCCAACGGTGCCAATTGCACTTCAGCTGCAATTGACTGTGTTTACGATCAAGGTCAAAATTAATAACCGTAGAGATATAAAACACCCCGCCATCGGCGGGGTGTTTTATATCTGATATACTTAACCCTATGGCTACCTTGCTTATGTTTTTAATCGGTTTAAGTGTCGGCAGTTTTTTAAATGTGGTTATTTTCCGCTTAAACAAAAAAGGTGGAATTTTAACAGGTCGGTCAGAGTGCCCCAAGTGTTTAAAACGACTAAGGTGGTATGACCTGTTTCCTGTTTTAAGTTATGTCTTTTTAAGAGGGCAGTGTCGAGATTGTAAAGATAAAATATCTCGTATCTATCCCGCAACAGAACTAATCACCGCATTTTGTTTTTTGCTATTTTACATAATTAACAAGCCAGTCTTTGGAGTGGAAGATTTTTATTATTTAATAATCGTTGCCTCTTTTGTCGCTTTAATTTTCTTTGATTATCTCTACTTCTTAATTCCCGATAAGATAATCCTACCCTTAACCGTAATTGCAATTTTATTCAATTATTTTTTCCGACGGCCCGAATTTATGACCCTGTTATCATCTGCCTTAATCATGGGCAGTGTTTTTGCTATAATACATTTAGTTTCTAGTGGAGATTGGGTGGGCTTGGGAGATGCTAAGCTGTTATTCCTAATCGGTCTGGTGCTTAGCTATCCCTTGGGATTTTTATCAATGTTGCTTTCCGTCTGGATAGCAGCTTTGGTAGGAATTGGATTAATGCTCCTCGGAAAAGCTAATCGTAAAACCGCTTTGCCTTTTGGTTCTTTCTTAGCCGGAGTTTCAATTATAATTATTATTTTTCAAAATGAAATTCAAAAATTTTTTTAAAAAACCAGTCTTTGCCCAAATCATACTTTTAATAGCACTGATGGGAATTATCTCTTTCTTTAAATTATCCTTTAACTTTCCCAGCAATAACACCCCCGGTCTGGCCACATTAGTTATCAATTTTGAAACTGAAAAAAGATTCTTTGAAGGTGATGTGGTCAAAAATATGACCATATTGGATGCCTTAAACATGGCAACCTCAATAGGAAAGATCAAACTTAACTATGCCATCGATGAATCCGGCAATGTAAACATTATGGAAATAGACGGACGCACTAATGAAGCCGACAATAAACACTTTGTTTTCTACCTCAACTCGAAGAAAGTGGACACAAAAGATCTGAACAAAAAGCTAATTAATAGCGGGGATAGAGTAGAAATATTAAATGAATAAGGTCAGACATTGTACTCATTTTATCCTTTTAGCGGAGCGGATTTTAGACAAATTCGCGAAGCGAGTCTGAAGATGTAGTTTATTCTACTTCAAGGACTCGCAACAATGAATTTGGCTAATAATCAGCCCGCCCGCTACGGGAATCAAAGAAAAGACCGAATTCTTTGTCTCTCCTCCTCGTCATGGAATAACCATGTCTTTGTCGTCGTTTCGCGAACTCGGCCTTTTCTTTAGCTTCTAAAATGATAAAATGAGTACAATGTCTGACCGTGGCTTTACTTTAATTGAGATCTTGGTGGTAGCATCAATAACTGGAGTTCTTACCACTCTTATGCTTATCAATTTCCAAAGAACACGGTTGGACTTAAGTTTAAGTACAAATGATTTTATTGGACAAGTAAGAGCCACCCAAGAAAAAGCCAATGGGAGTGTCCGGTTTAACGATGGGGGAGGTGCAGGATTAGCTATACGTTGCGGATATGGCCTACATTATGAAAGTAATACATCCTACTCTGTTTATGCAGGACCCAATGCCTCTATTATTGATTGCACCACCGAAAACCGAAATTTAGGTGGTAACGATTTTAAAATTTTACCCATCAAAATTTTATATGATCCCAAAGTTGAATTCAAAACCCCTTTTAATGACATATTTTTTGAACCACCTAATCCAACAACTTTTATAAACAACTCTTCTGCAAGCGCGTCCATAATCATCACTATAGGCAAGGTTGGCGGTACGTGTCCCCAGGATTGTAAAACCATAAATGTATCCACATCAGGAACAATTGAATAAGGGGTTTACTTTGATTGAGGCTTTGGTGGCTTTGGTTGTTTTAAGTATCGGTTTAGGACCGGCGCTTGTTCTTTCAAGTAGTCTTTCCACAACGGCTTCTGTCGTTAAAAACAATCTTGTTGCCACTAACTTAGCTCAGGAGGGAATTGAGGTAGTCAGAGCTTTAAGAGATACCAATTGGTTTAATAGCACCACTTTTGATAACGGCCTTGCCGATGGCATTTATAGAATCGAGTGGAATTCTGATTCCCTGATATCTTTAGGGACAAACCCACCATTGAAGGAAGATAATGGTTTATACAACTACACGACCGGAACTGATACTGTTTTTAAGAGGACAATAACCCTAACCAAAGTTAATACAGCTGAATTAAAAATTGTAAGCGATGTTACGTGGACCGAAAGAGGAAATCGAACCAGAGACGTAAACATAGAGTCCCATCTATTTAACTGGCGATGATTACTTCCCCAAATAACAATCTTGAAAAGGGGTTTACTATAGTAGAAGTTTTGGTTACCTCTCTTATTTTTTCTATCATAGCAATGTCTGTAAGTGCTATTTTTGTTCAATTGGTTGGACTGCAAAGAAGGGCATTGGCAACTCAAAAAATCCAAGACAACACATTATTCGTTCTTGAAATGATGTCGAGAGACATTAGAGTAAGTAAGGTTGCCAATCAAGATTCACCAAACTGCGACCGGACAACAATTACCCTGACCCATCCGAGCAAAGGTACACTTGTTTACAGAGTAACCAATGGGTCTGTAGAAAAGAGCGAGAATGGGGGGGGCTATTTTGCTATTAGTACGCCAAATGTAAGTTTTTCAAGAATGAATTTTTGTGTAAAGGGGTCGCTGACAAATGATAATCAAACACCACGAGTAGCAATACTTACAACAGTCGAAAACAGGACCGGCAGAGAAATCATTCAAATCAATCTTCAAACATCCGTCTCGTCCAGGGACGTGCTTGATGAATTTTCATACCCTTAGCATGCCCGACAAAACGACACAAAAAGGTTCAATTTTAATCTACTCCGTTTTAATGATGGGGGTCATTCTGACGATAACCTTAGCTTTAGGTAATATATTATTGCCAAAACTCAAAACAGCTAGTAACGCTGTAAGCTCAACAGCGGCTGTATATGCAGCAGATAGCGCTTTAGAGTGGTGCCTATATACCCAAAGAGGTCGGTTACCGGCTACAGGACAGCCAACCATAGCTAATGGAGCAACTTTTGCCATATACTTTCCAGGCTCTGCAAATACCTTAGCAACCTGCGCTTCTACCGAAACCCCCGTAAACCACCGAGTCGTCGGCACTTATAGAGGCGTCTCGCGCTCATTTATCGTGCAGGAATATTAGTCTACTCACCCGAATAGCTCACACAACCTCTACAACCGCCGTAGGCGAGCAGTGGTCGTATGACCATGCCTGACTGCAGGGTGTGCCTTTTAAAAATATTTGCTAAATTTTAAAAAGGCACACCCCCTCTCTCGGAGTGTGCGGTGCTTTAGCCCGCAAAACTCTCTGTCGCCGGTTGATTGGGTTTTGACTTACGGTTAGCAATAGAAGTTTAAACTCATCTGAAATTAAAAACCCGCTCATGTGAGCGGGAGTGGAGGGAATCGTTCCACAAAACCGTCGGTTCCTGTAACGGTGAGGCTAATGAGACGAGGATGAGTACGAAAATTGTTAGTCTCGACGAATTCATCCAAAGCCTCTTTGGTCATGCCACGCACGACAAACTCTTCTCTTCCGCCGCACAGTCCGATGAACGCCATAACCATAAACTCGGGAGGGCGAAAGAGACCCTCCAATTTGAACGGGAGAGAAGGGTCGTCGGGTAAGTTTACTCCACCAGCATTGTGTCGAATCAACTTGATCCCAGGAATGATTGGTTTTGGCACAGTAATCTCCTTTGGAATATGCTATTGAGCTATAATGGCTCAACTGACTAACCGTCGAATAATACACTTGTTCTTGATAAAAGTCAATAGTGGCGAAATGGCTGATTTATGATAGTTTTTAGGAATGTTAACAGACAAAAGCGTGGCCAAAGAAAGGATAGAGAAACTCAAAAAAACGATAAACCGCCATCGCTATCTTTATCATGTTCTGGACCGTCAGGAAATATCGGATGAAACTCTGGATGCGCTCAAAAAAGAGCTTTTTGACTTGGAGCAAGAGTTTCCAGATTTAATAACCCCTGATTCTCCAACACAGAGAATAGGCGGCAAACCACTCAAGCAATTCAAAAAAATCAAACACCCTGAACCGATGCTCTCTTTCAACGACGCTTTTGACAAAAACGACATGGAAGAGTGGGAGAAAAAATTTGAGAGAGTTTTACCCAAAGCAAAACAACACGGTTATTATTGCGAGCTTAAAATAGACGGCTTAGCAATTGAACTTATTTATAAAAATGGTCAGTTAGAAACTGGCTCCACGAGAGGGGACGGGGTTATCGGAGAGGATGTCACTCAAAACCTAAAAACAGTGGATGCCATACCGCTTATCTTAAATGAAAAAAAAGATGTAGTCGTAAGAGGAGAAGTATTTATAACCAAGAATGACTTTGAAAGAATAAATAAGGAGCAGAAAAGGGCCGAGCTTAAAATTTATGCCAACCCCCGCAATTTGGCTGCCGGCTCAATAAGACAACTTGACCCAAAAATAACTTCGTCCCGCCGTTTGGACTCTTACGCCTATTCTTTAATAACCGACTTCGGACAAAAAACTCATGAAGAAGAACACCTCATTTTAAAAACCCTCGGCTTTAAAATAAATCCCCACAACAAAGCTGTCCCAAACATGGAAGGGGTTAATAAATTCCGGAATCATTGGGAAAAAGAGAGAGACAAATTAAACTATGAAATAGACGGAGTGGTGGTTATTTTGAATCACAGAAACACCTTAAACCGATTAGGCGTAGTCGGAAAAGCTCCACGAGGAGCAATCGCTTATAAATTTTCTCCAAAAGAATCAGAGACGGTAGTTGAAGATATCATCGTTCAGGTAGGCCGGACCGGCGTCCTGACTCCGGTGGCGGTTTTAAGACCTGTTCAGATAGGCGGTACCTTGGTCTCCCGGGCAACTCTCCATAATCTTGATGAAATAAAACGCCTTGGAGTTAAGATGGGGGACACGGTCATCGTTGGAAGAGCGGGCGATGTAATTCCCGACGTAAAAAAGGTTATAAGAGAATTAAGAACTGGAAAAGAAAAAGAATTTCATATGCCAAAGAAGTGTCCGGTTTGCGGAGAGGCAATTGAAAAAATAGAAGAGCAGGTGGCATATCGTTGTGTGAACCGTGACTGTCCGGCCATAAAAAGAGAGGCAATCTACCATTTTGTTTCCCGCAAGGCTCTGAACATGGCCGGCATCGGCCCTCGGATAATAGACAACCTCATGTCAGCAGGGTTGATTAGAGATTCGGCCGACTTATTTACTCTCAAGAAAGAGGACCTGTTGAATTTGGAAAGATTTGCCGATAGGTCTGCGGAGAAAGCCGTAAACGCAATCCAGTCAAAAAAGAAAGTCGCCCTTAATAAATTTGTTTATTCGTTGGGTATTGACCATGTCGGTGAAGAAACGGGGTTCATTTTAGCCAAAAAGTTTAAGAATTTAAAAAACATAGAAGGAGCAGGATTGGAAGAACTTCAAAATGTACCTGATATAGGACCTGTAGTAGCTCAAAGTATATATAATTGGTTTCAAAAACCTTATAACAAAAATATCTTATCCAAATTCAAAAAAGCTGGAGTACATATTGTAGAAGAGAAGATTACCAAGGACTCTACTAAATTTGCCGGAAAAACGTTCGTCTTGACCGGCACGCTTGAATCCTTAGGCAGGGACGAAGCCAAAGATAGAATAAGAGAATTAGGCGGAGATGTCTCCGGTTCGGTTTCCAAAAACACCGACTATGTCGTTGCCGGTTCCGAACCTGGTTCTAAATACGACCAGGCCCAAAAGCTTGGCGTAAAGATTTTAGACGAAAAAGAATTTTTAAAAATGGTACAATAAAACTATGCTCACCGATAAAGAAGTGCGACATATTGCCGGATTAGCGAGAATAAAAATAAGCGAGAAAGAAGAAAAAGGACTTAAAAAAGATTTATCTTCAATTTTGGAATACATTGATAAATTGAATGAAGTTGATACAACCGGAGTTGAGCCACTCTATCAGACAACGGGGTTGGTTAATTCTTTCCGCAGTGATGAACCGAGAGGGGAGTTTAAGCCTGCCCCGCACCAATCCCGCCCCATATCGGATTGGCGGTCAGCGGAAAAGATTGGTGCGGGGATGGATGACTTGCTTATCGGCCAAGCGCCCCACAAAGAAGACAGATTTGTTAAAGTTAAATCCATTCTCTCGCATAAATAAAATATGGACTTGGGATTCACAATCAAAGACATCAAAGAAGGCCTCGCCAAAGGTCATTTTACGGCTGAAGAAATTTTTAAAAAATACTTCGACAAAATTAATAGGGGGAACAAAAACTTAAACGCCTACCTTTCCATATTTGAAAGACACAAAGAAAACCCACCCCATGGTGAACTTTACGGCATTCCCTGCGCGATTAAAGATAACATGCTCATTGAAGGAACTATCGCAACCGCAGCATCAAAAATACTCAAAAACTATATCTCGGCTTACGATGCAACCGTGGTTAAGAAACTCAGGAAGGCCGGTGCCATGTTCCTTGGAAAAACTAATCTGGATGAGTTCGCCATGGGAACTTCCACTGAAAACTCCGCTTTCGGACCCACAAAAAACCCCCACGACTTAACCCGTGTCCCCGGCGGTTCTTCCGGAGGTTCTGCTGCCGCTGTGGCTGCGGATCTTTGTGTTTTTGCTCTTGGTTCGGACACCGGCGGTTCGGTGCGCCAACCGGCCAGCATGTGCGGAATTGTTGGGCTAAAACCGACTTACGGCCGGGTTTCAAGGCATGGATTAATCGCAATGGCTTCATCTTTGGACCAAATAGGACCCCTGACAAAAAATGTTTACGATGCGGCTTTGGTCTTAAATACCATTTCCGGACAAGATATTTTTGATTCCACCACCGCACCGAAGACCGTTCCCGATTTTACTAAAGATTTAGATAAAAAAATCGAAGGACTTAAAGTTGGGGTTCCAAAAGAATTTTTCAAAGAAGGGCTTGATGGGGAAGTCCGAGAAAAAATAGAAGCAACCATATCCAAACTTGAAGGTTTGGGTGCCAAGATTGTTGAAATAAGTTTACCGAATTTTGAATATGCTTTGGCCACTTATTACATAATCGTACCCAGCGAGGTTTCGGCCAATTTAGCAAGGTTTGACGGCATCCGCTACGGTCACTCATCTAAAGAAGCCCAAACTCTTCTAAATACATATATGGAATCCCGCTCGGAAGGGTTTGGCGCAGAGCCTAAAAGAAGAATAATGCTTGGAGCTTATGCCTTATCCTCCGGCTACTACGATGCCTATTATTTGAAAGCTCAAAAAGTGCGAACCCTGATAAAGAGGGATTTTGATGATGCTTTCAAAAAAGTAGACATCATTGTCGGCCCAACAGCGCCTCATACGGCATTTAAACTTGGCGAGAAAATATCGGATCCCTTATCTCTTTACATGGAGGATATATATACTGTTCCCGTTAACCTTACTGGCCTGCCAGGAATCTCCATTCCTTGTGGTAATGGAGCAACCAGTGGTATGCCTGTAGGCTTCCAGATAATAGGCCGGTCTTTTGACGAAGAGACGGTTTTAAGGGTATCCTATCAACTCGAACAAGAACTTAAATAACCTAAAACAGATGTCCCTTTTAAACGAAGACAATTTAATACAAGGAACCGTTGGAGATCTATTCAACTCTTCCCTTGGCCAAGTTTCCGATTATGCTGGCCCAAACAGCAGTATTTGGGTTGCTCCAAAACTTGTTTTAGGTATCCTAACTATTATTTTAGCTGTTTTATTTATAATAGTGGTAATTAAAACAAATAGGTTAACCGGACGAATAAAAATTAACTTAATAAAAGAAATCCTACCTCCCCAACCGGCAACGTCAGGTCTTAACGCCCGCTGGGATGAGATTGAAAAACATATTAATTCTACTCGCGAAGCCGAATGGAAATTCGCTGTCATTGAAGCCGATAAATTAGTTGAGGAATTATTAAAAGTAGCCGGATTCCCGGGAGATACCATGGGGGACCGGTTAATGAATATACAGCCCGGCCAATTAACGACTCTTCAAAATCTTTGGGAAGCCCATAAAATAAGAAATCGCCTGGTTCACGATACCAACTATTTCCTTCGTTACACTGAAGCCAAAAGAGCCGTCGGCCTCTACGAAAAAACTCTCAAAGAACTCCAAGCAATCTAAAACCGCCTGAGGGCGGTTTTAGATTTGGTGGACCCACCGAGAGTCGGACTCGGACTTCGTCCATGCCATGGACGCGTGATACCGCTTCACTATGGGCCCTTATTTTTAATTGAAAAAATACCATAAAAATGCTATTATATCAAGATAAATCAATTAATTGCCCTCGTAGCTTAATGGATAAAGCTGGCCCGTCCTAAGGGCAAGATGGGGGTCCGATTCCCTCCGAGGGCACCAGAACAGAAAATGTCTTTACCCGAAGAAGTCAAAAACATAATCAGGAAACTTCAGGATTCAGGTTTTCAAGGATATGCCGTGGGCGGTTGCGTCCGAGATTTATTATTGGGAAAAGAGCCCAAGGATTGGGATATCACTACCAATGCTAAACCGGAAGAAATACAAAAAATATTTCCTGAACACGTTTACGAAAACACTTTCGGAACTGTTGCAATTAAAACGGGTTCAGATAAACCCGAACTTGCTCTTGTCGAAGTAACGCCGTACAGAATAGAGGGTAAGTATAGCGATAAACGCCACCCTGATGATGTTAAGTTTGCTGATAAACTTGAAGACGATTTATCCCGCCGTGATTTTACGGTAAACGCCCTGGCAATGGATATAGACGGTAAAGTTACGGATTTATTCAATAGCCAAAAAGATTTAAAATCCAAAGTCATAAGAACAGTCGGCGAACCTGTGGAAAGATTCGGAGAAGATGCATTAAGATTATTAAGGGCGGTGAGGTTCGCTACAATTCTTAATTTTAAAATAGAAAAGAAGACCCTTGAGGCGGTAAACAAAAACGCCGATTGGCTGATAGCTATATCAAAAGAGAGGGTGAAAGATGAGTTTATCAAAATTATTAATTCCGACAATGCTTATGAGGGACTCATGCTTCTTTATGAAACTGGATTACTAAACCATATCGTTCCGGAATTATTGGAGGGAATTGGAGTCGGTCAAAATCTTCATCACATCTATACTGTTTGGGAACATAATACCTTGGCTCTGAAATACGCGGCTGGTAAAAATTATTCCTTGGAGGTCCGTCTCGGTTCTTTGTTCCACGACATCGGTAAACCGCAAACCAAAAGGGGAGATGGTAAATTTTCTACCTTTTACGGCCACGACGTTATAGGAGCTAAAATAACTGCCGGAATAATGAACCGTTTAAAATTTTCTAAAGAAATCGCCGAAAGGGTAATAAAATTGGTCCGTTATCATCTTTTCTACTACAATGTCGGCGAAGTAACCGAATCATCGGTCAGACGTTTATTGGCCAATGTCGGCCCGGAAAACATCAATGACCTGATAAAAGTCCGCGAAGCAGATAGGATAGGTTCAGGCAGGCCGAAAGCAGTTCCCTATAAATTACGCCATCTTCAGTATATTATAGACAAGGTTTCCCATGACCCGATTTCCGTAAAAATGCTTAGGGTTGGCGGAGAAGATGTTATAAGGGAGCTCGATACAAAGCCGGGGCCTAAAATTGGATTAATTTTAAACTACCTTCTGGCCGAAGTGATAGACGACCCCGCTAAAAACACAAAAGAATATCTGGAACAAAGAATTCATGATCTGGATAAAAAATCCCCGGAAGAATTACGAGAATCATTGGAAAAGATAGAGAAAGCCGTAGATGAGGAGGAGAAAGAGCGAATGAAAAAATATTACGTATAGCATTCGGGCCGGAGTATGCCGGTAGTACGCACGATTCGGGTTCGTGAAGACCGAGTTCGATTCTCGGCGGCCCGACAAAAAATAAAATTACCAACCTTTTAGGGTTTTTAATTTAAAAAGGGGCCTATGGTCTAGTGGTATGACACGACATTCGCATTGTCGAGACGGCAGTTCGATTCTGCCTAGGTCCACATGGAGGAAATTTTCAAAAATTTAAATGAAAAACAAATAGAGGCCGTCAAAGCAATTGACGGTCCTGTTTTAGTTATTTCCGGTCCAGGTTCGGGCAAGACTAGGTGTCTGACTCATCGAGTGGCTTATTTAATTTCTCAAGGAATAAAACCCGCCAGCATCTTGACAATTACATTCACCAACAAGGCCTCGAATGAAATGAAAGAGCGTATTGATAAACTATTGGGAGTTAAATCAGCACAACCAGCAATGGGCACCTTTCATTCAATATGCCTGAGAATATTACGAAAAGAAATCCCTCTCCTCGGATACAAATCAAATTTTTCAATTTTTGATACCAATGACCAGTTAAGTTTAGTCAAAAAAGTAATGACAAGCCTGGAAATAGATTCAAAAAGATATAACCCGCATTTAATATTGAATAAAATTTCCAAGCTTAAAACTGATTTGATTTTCCCCGAAAATTACAGTCCCACAGAGTTCTTCACAAAAATTGTTTCCAGAGTCTACAATAATTATCAAGCCGAGCTTAAAAAATTTAACGGCCTAGATTTTGACGATTTGATTGTTTTAACCGTTAAGATTTTCAAACAAAACCCGGATATTTTAGAAAAATACCAAAATTTTTGGAAATATATCCTTGTAGACGAGTATCAGGACACCAGCCATGACCAATATACTTTAGTAAATCTTCTTTCAGCCAAGAACAGAAATATTTTCGCCATAGGCGATGACGCCCAATCAATTTATGCTTTCCGCGATGCTGATATCCGGAATATTTTAAATTTTCAAAAAGATTACCCTGACGCTAAGGTTATTTTCCTTGAGCAAAATTACCGCTCCACCAAAAATATCCTGGCCGCAGCTCAAAATATAATCTCAAACAACCAAAGCCAGGTACCGAAAGAGTTGTGGACCGAAAATACAAAAGGAGAAAAAATCCATGTTAAAGAAACTCTGAACGAAAGAGCCGAGGCCGAATTTATCATAGACAAGATGGATGGACTATTAGAAAATGGCGGCTACAAGATACAGGATTTTACTATTCTTTACCGAACCCACGCGCAATCAAGAGCTATTGAAGAGGAACTAATTACTCGGGGATTCCCGTACCAAATTGTGGGGGGTATCAGATTCTATGAAAGAAAAGAAATAAAAGATATCCTGTCTTATCTTCGGTTTATGGTCAATCCGACTGATTTGATAAGTTTTGAAAGGATATATAACGTTCCCACAAGAGGGATAGGGGAAACAACTTTTAACAAAATCACCGCAATTAACGAAAAGGATTTGATCCAATCGATTGGAGTACTGGCCAAAGAAAGAGGCGATACCAAGCAGGCCAAGTCATTGGCCGAATTTAAAAAACTCTTAACCGACTTATCAGAAAGAAAAAATGATAAGAATCTAACCTCTGTTATAAAATATGTTATAAAAAGAATAAACTACGAAGATTATCTAAAAAATTTAGTTGCAAAAAAAGAACTTTACGATAATACTGCGGATAAAATGGAAAATCTAAAAGAGCTTTTAACCGTGGCCAGAAAATACGATATGTTAAAAGGGGAAGAGGGGATAGAAAAATTTCTTGAAGAAATCGCCTTGCTCCAAGAAACGGATAAAATGAAGGCCTCCGCCGACAGAATAACCCTAATGACAATTCACTCGTCAAAGGGTTTAGAATTTCCGATTGTTTTTATCGCCGGTATGGAAGAGGGGCTTTTCCCGCACAGCCGAGCCACATTGGCGCCACTGGAACTGGAAGAGGAAAGACGGCTTTGTTATGTAGCCATTACCCGGGCTAAAGACCAGTTGATAATGACCCACACCAAATACAGAACCATCTTTGGCACAACTCAAACCAACTTGCCCTCACGATTTATATACGAAATGCCTCAGGAAGTTCTGAAAATCCAGCCCTTATTTGAAAGCAACAATTTCGACGATGATGTAATAGAATATTAATACAGAGTCCTAGTCGCCAGCGCGTATCCCATAAATGGGGCCCTCGCGGGCGACTAAGTAACCCTCCGAGCATGGAAATCCAACCAAAAAAATCTCTCGGCCAGAATTTTTTGATAAACGCCGGCATACTTGAAAAAATAGTATCGGCGGCAGAATTAAGTCCGGATGACACTGTTTTGGAAATCGGCCCTGGCACGGGAAATTTAACCAAATTACTTTTCGAAAAATCAAGCCGCGTTATAGCCGTAGAAAAGGATTGCCGCCTCATTGAGGATTTAAAAATAAAATTTCCCGCTATTAAAATAGTCGAGGAAGATGCCCTTGAATTTAAACCCGAAGAGCATGGCTTGAAAGAAGGGGACTACAAAATTGTCGCCAACATTCCTTATTATATAACCTCGATTTTATTAAGAACCATTTTTGAAAAGTGGCCAAAGCCAAAATTAATAGTTTTGACCGTTCAAAAAGAAGTCGCCAAAAGAATTACCGCAAAACCACCCGACATGAGCCTGCTTGCATTATCAGTTCAATTCTACGTTGAGCCCAAAATTGTTGGGTATGTTTCCCGCGGAAGTTTCCGCCCCATGCCAAAAGTTGATTCGGCAATAATCAAGCTAACACCGAGGATCTTTGAGGTTGAACCTCCAACGGAGGTTCAACCTCGTATATTTTTCAAGGTTGCAAAAGCCGGATTTTCCGGAAAGAGAAAGCAACTGATTAACAACTTAGTTAAAAATTCTGGTATGATTAGAGAGGATACGCTCAAGATATTCGAAACGATGGGTATTGAACCTGATATCCGAGCAGAAAACCTGTCATTGAACCAATGGATAGAGTTATCAAAACTTATGGAAAAATAGTCCGTCTGCATCCTTCCGGTTTCTGGCCGGGTTTTATTATTGGTCTTGTTTATTTCTCTTACATATTTTCATGGATCTGGGCAGTCAGTCCAGCCAATGCTTTTGAAATTACTAATAAACCAGTAGGCCTATTCCTTATTTTTGTCGTATTTTCTATCACCGTCGCAACTGCTGCTATTTTTTGGGGCCTGTTCTCTTTTTTTGGCAGACGGATAGTCCGTGGTCAAACAAATCAATACATAGCACCCCTCTATTTGGCCAGTGTTTTTGTTTTGGTTGAATATCTTCGAGCATGGGGGATGGGCCTCGTCTGGCTTGGAAACGGAAGTTTTCTTGGACCCCATTGGACATTCGGTAATCCGGCATACCTATTAAGTTTTTTACCATGGATAGTAAAAACCTCATCAGTTTGGGGAATATACGGCATAGATTTTCTAATAATTTTTTTACTGTCTTCATTAGCTTTAGGCATCAAAAAAGAAGCTATCAACAGAAGAATACTTCTCGGCGAAATACTACTGATACCCATAATACTCCTGACAGCAAATAGTATTACTCCCGATAAACAACAAGGTACCCCGCTTACAGTCTCCGTTATCCAAACAGAAAAACCTGCTAAAATAAACTATTCTCCGGAGGAATTATTAACCAGTTTCGGCCAAGAAAATACGCTATTAAAAAGCGTGTCCAAAAATTCCGATATTGTCATATTTCCAGAAACGGCAAATTTTTCACAAACTCTTTCCGAATTTCTAAACCCAACTATGGTCCAAAAATACTTTAGCAGCCTAAACCCTAAAAACATCCTCGTCGTTGATTCTAATAGCATACCCGAGGCAGATGGACTTAAATCAAAAGTTCTCTTTGTTGATTCCCAAAACGGCATCGCCGGAACTTACGATAAAAAACTACTTTCGCCTATGGGTGAATTTTTACCCTACATTTTCAAACTCCCACTCTCTTTTTTTAAGAGTTTCAATAATAATAATTTTAGTACTCCCGAATTCACTCCCGGGTCCGGAAGCAATATTGTAAGCTCCCAAGATAACCGTATTAAGCTTTTGGTATGTTCGGATATTGTTTCACCATCCCTCGGCCAAGAGGGTGTGTTCGATTTCATGATAGCTCTTAGCAGTCTGGGGATATTTAACGGAAATAACCGCATCGCTAACGAGATGGTTGATGCGGCTCGGTTCAGAGCCACCGAAAATGGAAAATACCTCATTCTGGCTTCAAATTACAATCGTTCATATATCATAAATCCCGATGGCCAGATTGAAAAATCTACCCCTGAAAATGGCTATCAGATATTAACAGCCAGTATTGTGCCAAATAAAACAAGGACGTGGTATAATAGATTAGGAGATTTGCCAATTTTATTGTTGTCTTTGGCAATTTTTGGGTTAGGTTTTAAAAATTATTTACATGCCAAACAAGATTAAAATATTTTTCGGTTTCTTAGTGTTGATTGCCCTGTTTTCGGTTTACAGTGTTTTAAGTTCATTAGGAAGTAGATACTCTTCTGTTGCAGTCATAGGCATGCAAACGCCATTACCCACTCCCGATGCTGACTCGGACCACGACGGTCTGTCCAACACCCAAGAAATGATATGGAATACCGACCCCTTCAATCCGGATACCGACGGTGATGGCTTCAAAGATGGGGAAGAGGTGGCATCAGGACACGACCCCCTAAAACCCGGACCAAACGACATTTTATTGAAAAGTAGTTCAAATATCACCGACCAAGTAAGCACGCTCATGGTCTCCGGCCTTTATGCCGGAGCTTTAGATGAAAGCAACCCTGTCAAATATAATCAGGCTCTTAGTGATATTAGTGATTCAGCGATAATAGACAGCATAAAAGCGCTTAATTCAAACAACATCTCAACATCCAAAACCATCGTATCATCCGACTCTAAGGAATCTCAGGAAAAGTATACAAATACCCTGGGTCTTATCATTCAAGAGGAACTTTGGGGACCACTTATAAACGAGCCCCGGGTTTCTACGGAAAAATTTATCGCCTTCAATTCCGATAACAAACAAAAGGTTGCAGACAGCCAAATATATTTCAACACCAAGGCCACTTACTACAAGAATATACTGAACGAGGTGGCGGTGATACCAACTCCTCCATCTTGGGCCAATGTCCATCAACAAATCATAGGTGATTTAAGACAACTTATAACTAGTCACCAGTCTTTAGCACAAACAGACATTGACCCCATAAAGGGCTCCGCCGCATTAAGCAATCTAATGTTTCTTTACCAGGATGTCCGGCCAATACTTACTACTATTATTCAAAAAATTAAAGAAAATAATTTAAAAACACCCGACGGGGCGCTGTGGAATTTAATCGTTTCCCTCACAAATGGCCAATAGCAAAAAGATTATATTATGTCTTCTCATAGTGGCTCTACTGAACACTTCTTTTGTCCGACCAGCCAACGCGGGAAGTGACTATGGAGCATCGAGTTGGGCACAGCACTATCTTAAAGTTGCCGCAGAGGTAGCGGCTGCAGTAGCTATACAGCGTTTAACTTCTACAATAATCAGTAAAATAAAAGATAGTGGTCCTGACGGCGGTCCGGCTTTTATACAAAATTGGATTAATTTCACCACTAAGGCGCAATACCAGGGTGAGGCTGTTTTCCGGGCAGAATTATCAAACGCTAAACTTTGTAACTATTTCTCTGACGACATTAAATCCGTGTTTGGAGTTAGCCCGACCGATAGTATAAGCATTGCCGGACAAAATGTCCGAACTGGTTCGCTTGATTCATACGGTCTCAAAACAAATTGCACAATGCCAAGCAGTTTTAATGTCTCCAACTACCAAAAAGATTTTTCCGGCAACGGAGGATGGGCTGCCTTCTCTCGAATGCTTGAGCCCCAGAACAATTACTACGGAACATTATTTACTTCCTTGGATGAAGTCAGTGCTCAAAGATCACTTTCGGAAAAAAGCAATACAGACAAAGCCAAGGCTGGGGGGGGATTCCTTGGTTTTGGTGAAAAAGATTGCAAACTTCGTGCTGGTAACAACTGCGTCGTCTTAGGGGATATAAAAACCCCCGGTTCAATAGTAGGGAACGCTGTGAATGACGCTATTAGTAACCCCTCGAAGTTCTTAGCTTCTGATAAAGAAGATGTCATCGTCACAACCGCAATTCAAGCATTAACAAGCTGGGTAGTAAACAAGCTCTTTGATAATTTACTAACATCAGAAGTTGCTGGTAGTAGCAGTGACGAAATTGAGGCCCAAGCACCCCAAAGAACGGCCGACTCATATAAACAAGAATTCTGCATGGCTGAGGACAATATGAGCGGGGAAGCTGGTACTTGGATCAAAGATAACTACCCTCAAGCCTGGGAGGATTTTTCCCCTGAACAACCTAAGTGTGCAGGGCACATAAGAACTAGCCCAAAGGGTGCCCCCGGAACCTTCTCCGATAACGGTTGTGGTAAAAGTTACTGCGAACTAATAAAAGAAGACTTCGACAAGAATTTATACCCCTATGCAAGGTGCACAGAGTCCTGCATGAAAGTAGTAGCAAAGCCCGTGGATCCAAGTCGCCTTCCTGGAGGAAATTTTGTTCCAGTTATTAAATTCCCAACCCCCACACCCAAAACACCACCAAGCGCTGAATTTATCCCTTGCGATGACCCGCCCAAAACCACTTCACCGGACCCCATGTCTGTAATGCAACAAGTTAAAAAAGATTTCCCAAATATTAATTTAGCTATTGAAGGACCAGGTCCAAACACTCGAGATGATTTTACAGCCATTGTGGCGTGGCGTTTATATAAGGCAGATGCCAACTGGGGCCGAAAACGAGCGGGGGGACCACAATCGACTGATACCTTGGGCTATTTGCGAACGGACATCGGACCGGGGAGATTTGAAGCAATCGACCTTGTTCACAGTAGCGGGACACTTCAGCGCGGTTGCTATGGCGTAGTTGATTCTTCACAGACCTGGATTGAGCCAAGTCCGGCGCCATAAAAATAAAATAAACCTAAATGAGGAGGGCCTTCAACAAAATAAACAAAAACTACTGTCTCGTAATTATTCTTGCGGTTGTTTTGGTTTTACTGCCGACACATCCGGTCAAGGCCTGCAATTTGTTTTTAAACTCACTTACCGAATGCATTGCTGAAGGAGTGGCTTATTTTGTTTATCTTATTTTAGTCGTAGTCGGAAATGGTATTGCCGCATTGTCAGGAATCCTTCAAAAAGTAATAAACCTCCCTGTTTATCCCTCCGGAGGAATTGCTGTTATAGACGAGAGTTGGAAAATAATGAGAAATTTTGCCAACATGTTCTTTATCGTCGCCCTCATCATGATGGCATTTGCGACTATTTTTGACGTTCTTCCCGGAGCGGCAAAATACAATGCCCGCGCTTTATTCGGAAAGTTTCTTCTTACCGCTCTTTTGATAAACTTCAGTTTGGTTCTTGGGGTTATGGTTATACAAGGCACGCAAGTGTTCAGTAATACTTTTCTCGCCTCAATAGGTGACATGTCCAGCCGGTTGGGACAAAGTCTAAATCCGTCAAAATTAATTGATACGAGCGGTCTTGCCGCAGCAACTGCTGGAAAAGTGGAAGCCTCCATCTTCGGGTCTTTGATTGCTATGATATTTGCCCTCGTTCTGGCGGTAACTTTTTTATTCAGTCTTTTGACGGCGGTCATATTTGCATTTATCAGGATACCAATCCTTTGGGCTTTATTGGTGGTCTCGCCGATTGCTTGGATAATGAACATCTTCCCGGCGGGGGAAGGGACATTCAAAAAATGGTGGAGCACATTTGTCGGCTGGAATATGTTTTTGCCGATATTTCTTTTCTTCCTATACTTCGGCCTTTTTTTCCTAAGCAAACAAGACACCGTAATGGATGCTATCGCTAAACAAGTTAAAGACCAAAATCTGGGGGAGGGTATTCCTTTTACCTTTCAGATGGTATTCATGTATATCATGGCGGGGATATTCCTAATCGGCGGAACAATCGTGGCAATGAAGGCATCCATGTTCTCCGGCACCGGAGTGGTGCAGGTGGCCGGCTGGTCCCGAGGGATAGTTGCAAGTAGGTTAGGATTAACAGCAGCAGGCAGAGCAGCAAAAGGAAGATATGAAGAGTATAAAGAGAACCAAGAGGGGACAGTTCAAAGACAAGCAGCATTGTTTAGAACCCAGTTTGGTCGTTTCACGGGTGGCAGAACCGATGCCCAAGATCGACAATTAGCAGCTGACGTCGGCAAGAACAAAGATAAATTTGCAGGTAACACAGACGCTCAATTGACAGCTCAAATGTCCAAAGGAAGAAAAGACGAGAGATTAGCAGCTGCAGAAATTCTTAATCAGAGAGGTCTTCTGAGTAGCACTCAGCTCCAACAAACATACGCTCTCTATGGCGCAAACACTCTTGCCGGCAAACAATTTGCAAGAAACCTAAATTACGACAAGATGACGCCGACAGAGAGGGCAGATTGGCTTGTTAAAGTGCCGGATATCGAAACTATCAAAAAAATACTCCAGGCAATGGCAGATAAGGGGGATGATTACATCAAAAACGAGAACAATCTTAACAGAGCTCTTGACCTGTTCAAACTGGAGGGTGACCAAAGAGATCTTTTGAAAAAAATCGAAAAACATGAGCTTGAAATTGCGACTAAGATATCAATGGAAAAGGGCTTTGTAAAAGAACGGGGTACTGATGGGGAAATGAAGGACATAAGAGAGATTTATGGAGATCCTGCCGAAGCATTAGATAAAGCAATGCGCCAAGCGGTCTCAAGAATGAACCCCGATGCTCTTCTTGAAGCAACAAGAACTCTTACAAAAGACGACCGAATGATAAGCATAGCAAAAGGAGCATTAAATATGCAGAAAATTGAAGCAATGATGGCAAAAGGAACCGAACAACAACTTAATGCGTGGAAAAAAGCAGATGATAGATTTGATTCAGAAAAAATAAAAGCAGAAAAAGAACGACTTGCAAAAGAACTGGCTGAAGCAACCGGCAAAGCAACGGGTGAAGCAATTCTTCGTGGACAGAGAATGGGGAATAGAGCACCAACCACTCAATCTCCCACACAACAAGGGACAAATACTAATCCAAATAACGTCGTTGATTTAAGACCAGGAGAAAAACGTTCGCCGGGAGGAATAATACTAACCCCGGGCGCCCAAGCCGAAATGGAGCGAGAAAAAAGAAATAATCTATGAGATTTCAACTACCACAATTTATAGAGACGGAGGTTAAGATAGTGGGGCCGTTTACGCTCCAGCAGTTTTTGTGGATTGCAGGCGGAACTGCTTTTGTGTTCTTGCTTTATATGTTAGTCAAGAGTATCTTGTTTTTTGTTTTTGCGGTGCCCATCGCCGTAATTTTCCTCGCCTTGGCTTTTTTTAAAATAGACGGCGTTCCTTTGATAGTTTACATCAGCTACAGTCTTTCTTATTTTACAAATCCCAAGAAATATCTTTTCAAGAAAGACGAAGGAAACAATGACCAATTACCATTTTCCAATTCCCAATGAATTAACATTTTTCCATTTACCTTTTCAGAAAATGATTCAACAATTAAATGGTAAGTTATTGGTAAATGTTAAATGATAAGTGTTTAAAATATGGCCACCCAATCTACTAAACAATTAGTTGAGATATCGAATATCATAGACAATATCGTTCTCCTGAAGAACGGTTCTTTGAGATCTGTTATAGAGGTTTCAGCACTTAATTTTGAGCTCCGGTCGGAAGGAGAACAGATAGCCATCCTTCAAAACTTCCAGCGTTTTATGAACTCCATGGATTTTCCCCTTCAGATAGTGGTCAGTTCTCGAAAATTAAACATAGACGAATATCTTAAACTAATTGACCAGTCTTCGAGTGCGCTGACTAATGAGCTCTTAAAAATACAGGCCACAGAGTATTCCAAATTTATTAAAGAGCTTTCAGATCTTTCCAATATTATGTCCAAAAAATTCTATCTTGTTGTGCCTTTCTATGTTTTTGAAGCACCAACAAAATCCGGAATAACTCAAAGCATTAAAAGTATCTTCAAACCCTCGGCAGTTGTGAAAGAGCTTACGCCCGAACAGTTGGAAACCTACAAAAGCCAACTACTTCAAAGAACCGAACTTATTTTTGACGGCTTGATTGGAATGGGACTTAAAGCAAAAACACTGGAGAAAGACGACCTGATGAATCTTTTTTACGGATTGTATAACCCGGGCAGTAAATTTACACCAAAAGATGGAACAGAATAATAAAAAATTAGACGAACTGTTTGCCCCTTCGGCGTTTAGTGTTTCGCCAAATTATTTTCAGATAGGCGATAGGTACGCGCGTACAATATTTCTTGCAACTTATCCGCGCTATCTTCAGACGAATTGGTTCTCGCCGATAATAAATCTGGACCGAGTGTTTGATATTTCTATTTTTATATTACCCAAAAACACAGCCACCGTACTAAAACAACTAAGAGATCAGTTGGCCCGTCTTGAATCGCAGGCCATGGAAGAATCCTCAAAAGGTAAGGTCCGCGATCCTATTCTTGAAACCGGCATTCAGGATATTGAAACCCTTAGAGATAAGCTCCAGCAGGGGACTGATAAGTTTTTTGAACTTGGAGTCTACATAACTATCTATGAAAACAGCGTAAAAGAACTGGACGAAACCGAAAATAAAATAAAAGGTCTTTTGGAATACCAACTGGTTTTTCCAAAACCGGCCATCTTCAGGATGGGTGACGGCTTCAACTCAACTCTGCCCATCAACGATGATCGGCTCAATGTCCACACTTCTTTAAACACGGAACCTCTTTCTTCTTTATTCCCGTTTGTTTCTTTTGACCTGACTTCCAATTCAGGAATTCTTTACGGCATAAACACTCACAACAACTCTCTCGTTCTTTTTGACCGATTCAATCTGGAAAACGCAAATGCTGTTGTTTTTGGAAAATCTGGAGGAGGTAAAAGCTACACCGTAAAACTGGAGATACTGCGAAGCCTTCTTTTTGGAACCCAAGTCCTTATTGTTGACCCAGAAAATGAATACAAATACCTTTCGGACACAATTGGCGGGTCATCAATAAAGATTTCCATCAATTCCGACCAACACATTAATCCTTTTGACTTACCCGTTCCAAAATCGGATGAGTCCCCGGCAGATGTCTTTAAGTCGCATATTCTTGATTTAACAGGCCTTTTGAGGCTTATTCTCGGGGAATTAACTCCGGAAGAAGCGGCCATATTGGATGAGGCGCTAATTCAAACATACGCTATCAAGGACATAACTCCTGAATCAGATTTTTCTAAATTATCTCCGCCATTACTCTCCGATCTTCAAAGCATTTTAGAGGGGCTGACCGGAGCAGAATCAATGGCGATAAGATTGCGAAAATACACCCAAGGAACATTTTCAGGATTTTTGAACAAACCAACCAATGTTTCTTTGGATAACCAGCTCATCGCATTCAGTATCAGAGAAATGGAAGAAGAGTTAAGGCCTATCGCTATGTATTTGATATTAAATTTCCTCTGGGTAACTATCCGAAGAACCCTTAAAAAACGCATTTTAGTTGTTGATGAGGCTTGGTGGCTCATGAAATATGAGCTGGGAGCCAACTTTCTTTCCAACATCGCCAAGAGGGCCAGAAAATACTACGCCGGACTTACAACAATATCCCAGGACATACCTGACTTTTTAGCTTCCCCGCAAGGAAAAACTATTTTAAGCAACTCCTCAATACAGGTTCTGATGAAACAGTCGCCTTCGTCTATTGAAGTGGTTAAAACCACATTCAATCTGACTGATGCAGAAAAATATTATCTACTGGAAGCGCGTGTAGGTTTCGGACTATTCTTTCTCGGACAAAACCACATCGGTATCCGTGTTGTCGCTTCTTACGCCGAAGACCAGATAATCACTTCCGACCCGCGCCAAATTCTTGAGATAGAAAAAGCCAAAGAAGAGTGGGCTAAATTAAGAGGATAAACATGCCTGATAACTCGTACAAAGAAGAACTTGATAGAATGCGGAAGGCAGATAAAGAAGGTAAGCTTATAAGGCCACTGCGACCATTTGAAAATCCCCTAGGTCAAATGGAGAAGAGAGCGGCCATAGCAGAAAAGGAGGGTAAACTTACAAGGCCACTCGGGCCATTTGAAAATCCGCTCGCACAAACAGATAAAAGATGGATGCAGGCAAAGCGCGAAGGGCGTTTCGTTGGATCGGGAGAATCATCTGAAATCAGCGCTAAAACCCCGGAACAACAACAAGAACAGCTTGAATCTGACAGAGCTGTTTATCAAAACGAACAAGAAAGAGGGGATGAGGAAGCAAAAAACCAATCTCCACAATCAAAACCATACAGAATGGGGGCTGGATCTTATGTCCTTATACTCTTTGCTCTTTTTGTTGATATAATTGAAATAATAACTACCTACACTGGGGTTGGCGCCATAATTTCAATACCCTTGGGACTTCTGGTAGATGTTGCCATCTTCATAGGAGTTGGTATGTCCAAAAATGCCCGAAAACAGTGGAAGCGGTTCGCGGTCGGGTTTGTAGGAGAGAATTTTCCTTTACTCGCTTCTGTGTTAGAATTCATCCCGTTCCGAACACTTTCCTTGATATGGATGTATCGAGGAATGAATGGTCCGCAACAGGAAGAATCAAAAGAAAAAATTGTAGAAACAAATGAATAAAAAACTTTTAATCACGTTAACTGTCATATCTCTGTCTTTTACAGCCTTTTTGTCCGGATATTTGATAAGCCAGAAGGACTTTCACAGAAATCCAAGCTCAATCTCCAGTGGAAATATCCTGAACAAATTCAGCGATACCAACTCCGACTTCGGCCGGCAAACAGGGTCTTACGAAACCTTAAGGGCTCTAAGCCAAAGAAGTGCAATATCACCTGCTATGTCTAAAGAGAAGAATGGCGTTATTTATTACGAAAAAGATACCGGCAAGGTTTTTGAGGTTACGCTTAACGACATGCGAGAAAAATCTGTTTCCGATGTTTCTTTGTCCAATTTAATAAAAACAATTTGGGCACCATCAAGGAAAGAAGTCGTCTCTCTTTTCTACTCTCCAAACGGAATTCATTACAAGTACTTCAACTATAAAACAAGAGCTTCTGTTGACCTCGGAACTGGTATTAAATCCCTGTCTTTTTCTCCGGATGGAAACCAAATAGCTTACTTTGGAGATAAGGGTGGGTCAAAGGGTATCTTTATATCTCAACCGGACGGTAGTTCTTTTAAAAAATTATTGCCAAGTCGTTTGGAAAATGCCGAAATCTATTGGTCTTCAGATAACCTCTTAACCTTCAAAGTAGGGGTTACGGGCGGATTCGAACTCTATAGTTTATCCAGAGATGGGGAGATTCAAAAAATATTAGGCACAAAAGGTGAACTTGAGATTAAATGGTCAAGTGACGGCTCCCGGATATTGTTTTCACAACAAACAGAATCGGGGATTGGCTTATTCTATAAAGATGTCTCTTCTAAATCCGAAACACCTCTTAATGTAGCAACTGATGCATCAAAATGCGCTTGGAGTATAGATAGCAAGACGGTCGTCTGCGGAGTGCCAGGATCATCAACGTCCGGAGATGAATTCTATGAAATTAGTCTGGATGGAACCAAAAAACTTCTTTCTTCGCCGACCTCCAGAATAAACACGGCTGAGCTCTTCCTTTCCGGTTTGGATGATTATGTAGTTATTCTCAATGGTCTGGACAATAAACTCTATGTGCTAAAGAAATAAGCTTCGCCCAGCACCTTATTTCAGCCCGTTACGATTATTCCAGCGATAATCTCCACTTGTCCTCACCACGGCGGGTCCAGCCTGCCGTATCATGCTTTGTATTTAGCATAGCTTAGCTCATCTGACAGAAAGCCTAAACCTTGAATAGCTTTTCTCACGAACTCCGGCGTGGACACCAAGCCCGCCTGTTCGGACGGGCTTCAATAAGATACTGGGCTGCGCTTGATTAATTATAATTATTCGTGGACGTTAGAACTGTTTAGTGGTATTGTGCCCAAAGTTCTTATCGAAGGGAGGCTCAATGATAACCCAAAAAATTATTTGCTGTATTTTTGGACACGATAAAGGAGAAAAGATTTTTGAAAAAAGTTTCTTTAGCCCATCTTGTGATAAATGGCTGGACCGTAACCAGTCCTATTGCAAAAGATGCGGGCTTTCTTGGCCAGCAACTGTCTATCATAGACGTACCCTATATCATAGAACAATCCCTGTTTGGATTAGTCGTATTAGAAACAAGTGGATTTTTAGAAAATATCGTTGGACAAAAAAAAGACAAGAAGAGTACATGGTCTTTATTGAAAGACAGTTAAAATATTTTCCAGAGATATACTATGGTGTTAAAAAAGCAAATCAGCTTCGCCAACAAGCTTTTTCTAAACTAACCTCCACGGAAAGAGCTCTCTTTACCGAATATGATTCTATTGGCCATAGGATTCGCTGACCGAGAACGGTCTTTTTTTAATAAACTAATTTGAACTTTTATTGCCAATCACCACTTATAACCAAAGCAACCGGCGGAGGGTGTGTGCCTTTTTAAAATTTAGCAAATATTTTTAAAAGGTACACCCCGCAGTCATGCATAGAGGTTGTGTGAGCTATTAAAAATTATAGCTGGCAGTGAGCCCGATTAAGCTTGCTTAGTTCGGGCGAGCGAACCAGATATATACCCTTTAGGGTCTATGGATACGGTTTAATAACGATTCGTCTTTGAGGTTCATCTCCAATGCTCTCTGTAGCCACGTCGGGATAAGAGGCTAATTCCATGTGGACTATCCGTCTCTCATAGGCCGACATGGGGGTAAGAACTTCCGCTTTTTGGGTATTTCTTACGCGGGACACCGCCTGCTTAGCCACGTCAACCACAAAAGACGCTCGGGACTTTTTATAATCATTGATATCTACAACAATATTCTGGGCATCGCCACCTTTAGAAAGTACGGCCCTGACCAGGTGCTCAAAAGCTTTAAGATTCTGGCCATTCTTGCCGATAATAAACCTGACGTTGTCCGGAGTATATATAGAGACCACCATTGCTTTTGATTCAGGACCACTTTCCTCCCGTATCTCTACCTGACAATCAAGATTCATAAAACCAACAATCCTTTTAATCGTTGCTGTTATTTTTTCCTTGTTTTGCTCAATTATATTATCCACGATATTTAATATATATTTGTTCCAAAATTGAAAAAACTGTGGTTGTTATCCAATATAATACCAAACCTGCGGGCAAATTCCAACCAATAACTATTATCATAACCGGGAAAAAATACAACATCTGACTATTCAGGGCCGCCATTTGTTTATTGGGACTTGAACCTTGGTTTTGAGCCTTAGTTATCCACGCCTGAACAAACTGCGCTGTTCCGGCTAAAACTGCCAAAAGAGGCATTTTAGAAGTTATATCTATAAAACCAAACGATATCTTGTTTATTATTCCTGGGTTTAAAATAAACCCATAAAGCATGCTTAAGTTTTCTGGTTTCAATCCTGCGATAAAAGCTTGATATAATCCAATTAAAATCGGAATTTGAATTAAAAGCGGGAGACAACCGGCCAAAGGGTTGATGTTATTTTCTTTGTAAAGTTTCATCGTTTCTACTGACTGTGCGGACTTGTCGTCTTTAAATTTCTGTTTAATCTCTTGCAGTTTGGGGTTTAACAGGTTCAATGCTTTTTGAGACCTAACTGTCTTAATAGACAGCGGGAAAAACAATATTCTTATAAGAGTCGTCAGAACAATAATTGCAAAGCCAAAATCATGCCCTGGCAAAACGTTATAAAGAAAAATAACTGCATTAAACAGCGGACGATACAAAATTTCAGTGTATAGTGTTCCCATATGTTAGAACCCGTCTCAATAATATCTATGCTTCGTCTATGCCCGATTTAGATAGGGGATTACATCTTAAAACCCTACCGACAGCTTTTAATGTTCCCTTCCCAGCTCCGTACTTAGAAATAGCGTCAATGGCATAGTCAGAGCATGTGGGATAAAACCGGCAAGAAGAGTTAAACAATCCAAAAGGATTACTGGCCCAAAAAGGGGAGATTGCCCCTTTATAAAATCTTATCAATCTAATTATTGTTTTTTTCATTGTATTTTCTTGAGTACTTCTACAAAATCCTTAACAACATCCTCTTTGCGTGCAGAAATTATCTTACCAGTCGCAAACACAATAATATCATAACCATCAAAACCAGAAATTTTACTCCTGACCGTCTCTGAAAGAATCCTCCTTATTTTATTTCTTTCAACTGCCTTTTTGGCAACTTTGGCAGATATCACGAAACCGAATTTTGATGCACCTGATTCGTTTTTTTTGTATTTAATAAGTAAAAAGCTGCCCTTAACAGCTTTACCTTTTTTAAAAACATCTTCGAAATCGCGTTTCTTTTTCAGCCGGTTTTTTTTATTCAAAGCCATGAAAAACAATTACCACTTATCAATTTTCAATTTCCATTGAATTAACATTTAATCAATGGGGCGGTTCAGAAATGGTAAATAATAACTGATAATTTATTGGTAATTGGAAAATGGTAACTTAAAACTAGACAGCTAAACTGCGCCTGCCTTTTCTCCTTCGCCTTGTCAGAACATTTCGCCCAGACTTAGTTTGCATCCTTCCCAGAAAGCCATGTTTTACTTTTCTTTTCTTCTTTTTAGGTCTATATAGTGTAGATTTCATAGATATTAGTATACTTTTTTATACAGTCTTGGTCAACCCCGCCGTTGAAAAGCAGGATTTTAATTATTGACCAATTTTATAACTACACGGCTTTTCAACGGCGGGGTCAATATTGTATTAATATTTTTCCCTTGTTATACACAGCATATCAACTGATTTCTTGTCCTGATAAAGTTTTTATAAGAATATAATAGAACATATGACCAACGAAGAACTCTGGAAAGCAGTATTAGGGGAAATGGAATTATCTTTGACTAAGGCTAATTTCACTACCTGGTTTAGAAACACTACTATTTTGTCTAAAGACAAGAATGCTATTGTTGTTAGTGTCCCTAATGGTTTTATTAAGGAGTGGCTTGAGAATAAATTTCACAAAAGAATTCTTCAATCTATAAGAAACCTCACCCCGGAGATTAGAGAGATTAAATACACAATTGGCCGTCCCAAAGTAGAGTTATTGAAACAAGACCTCTCCAAGATGAACCTGGATACCGAATTAGAAGAAAAGGCCGAGTCAGATATGGATAAAGACCTGGACAAGGCCACTAATCTCAATAGAAAATACTCTTTTGAATCTTTTGTTGTCGGTTCTAATAACGAACTGGCTCACGCTGCTGCTTCAGCTGTGACCAAGAATCTTGGCCGGCTTTATAATCCCTTATTCCTTTACGGCGGAGTGGGGTTAGGCAAGACCCACCTTCTTCAGGCTATCGGTAATAAAATAGCATCAGAAAACCGAGACAGAAAAATTTATTATGTCCCTGCGGAAAGATTTACAGCCGAAATTGTAGAAGCAATCAAAAATAAAACCATAGAGGACTTAAAGACCCAATACGCTAAACTAGACCTGCTCATGATTGATGATGTTCAATTTATCGCCGGAAAAGAAAGAACCCAGGATATTTTCTTTTCCACATTCAACGAACTTTACAGCAAAAACAAACAAATCGTTCTTTCTTCTGATCGCCCCCCTCAAACAATTCCGGCTCTTGAAGAGCGTTTACGTTCCCGTTTCCAGGGTGGGATGGTTGCCGATGTGGGAATTCCTGATTTTGAAACAAGATTGGCAATATTAAAATTAAAGACCACCGAAAAAAATCATGAGCTTAACCTAGAAGTTCTCACTTATATAGCCACCCATATCCAGAAAAATGTTAGAGAATTAGAAGGGGCTTTAAACAGAGTAGTAGCTTTTGGCCAAATCTATAACAGGATTCCCGACTTAAAAGAAGTAAAAAACATTCTTAATACTTACTTAAGCACCCCCTACAGAAAGACTTCTCCTCAAACAATTCTTAAGTCTGTTGCTGATTTTTACAGTATCTCTTTAGCTGATTTAGTAAAGAGAAGCCGTAAAAAAGAAATCGTTAAACCTCGACAAATAGCAATGTTTCTACTTCGAGAAGAAACTAAACTATCTTTCCCAGAAATAGGACAAAAATTAGGAGGACGAGACCACTCAACAGTTATTCACGCATGTGAAAAAATTAAGAATGAAGTTTCAGTAGATGAACCATTAAAACAAGAACTAATCCTGATTAAAGAGCGTGTTTACAATTCATTCGATAAATAGCTTATAATTTGTTAGTAAACGTGTTGATAGAGTTCAGAGAAAAAAGTTATCATATTTTTATCCCGACTTAATTAATACTTTGTAAACATTTACCGAAAAGATATTAAAGATAATTTTGTCAGAGATTACCTTATTAAAAACCTTGCTCTTGAAATGTTTTCCACATTTCCACAGCCTTAATAATAGTAATAATATTTTAATTAACTAATTAAGAAAGCAGAAATAAATAAACTATGTCTGGGGATAAGTAGGACTTTGTGAGTAGTTAGAGCGATATAAATATATGAAAATAACAGTCAATCAGAAAAATTTAAAAAAAGCCCTCTCTTTGGTGGAGAAAGTTGTTTCTAAAAATACCTCTCTGCCTATTTTGAATAATATTCTTCTCAAGACAGAAAATGGACGCCTTAAAGTGTCGGCTACAAACCTCGAAATAGGGGTTAATTATATTATAGGTGCGAAAATAGAAGAGGTAGGCCAGATAGCTGTACCGGCGAGAATTATCTCGGATTTTATAGGAAACATAGTAGACGATAAAGTTTCACTGACAACTAAAAACAATATTTTAAGCATAAATTCGGAAAGATATAAAACTCAAATATTGGGATTTGATGCCAAGGATTTTCCGATAATACCAAAAATAAAGTCTAAACCTTTAGCAGTAATACCAACCAAACTGCTTAGAAATTCACTTATAACAGTTTTAGATTCAGTGGCGGTATCTGAGACAAGGCCGGAGTTGGCGGGAGTATTTATGGATTTCAATAATGATAAGATTGTCTTTGCGGCTACAGATAGCTTTAGATTGACAGAAAAAAGTGTGGATTTTAAAAACGTTCAGAAACAGTTTTTTATTATTCCACGGAATACTGTTGTGGAATTGATAAGGGTTGCCGGAGAATTGGAAGGAGATTTGTGTTTTAATACCAGTGATAATCAAATTTCCTTTTCTAATGATGATTTTGAGATGGTATCGAGAATAGTAGACGGGAATTATCCTGACTATAAAAAGGTAATTCCAGAAAAATTCATTTCCAGAGTACTGGTCAGGAAAGATGAATTGGACAAAACAATACGGATAGCAGGTTTATTTTCAACCAATATATCGGATATTAAAATAAACTGCTCGGAAGGCAAGTTGGCTGTTCTAGCTAAGAACTCTGATAAAGGAGAAATAGAAACTCTTATTGACGCAACTCTTAAAAATCAGCCGTTTGATGTTTCTTTGAACTTCCACTATCTTCTTGATGGTTTAAAAATATTAGATACAGAAAAAGTTGTTATAGAATTTACTGGACAAGGTAGTCCTTTGATTATAAGACCGAATGATGACAAAAAGGATGTTGTTTACCTAATAATGCCTTTAAGAAGTTAAATGAGGTATGTTTAGGTCTATTGATGGAACATTAGATAAGAAGAAAAAAGATCTCGTTCAGGCGGGAGAAAAAGGCTCTGATATCAGTGTGGTTTTTGATAAATTTTTGAACGAATACTTTGCAGAGTATAAGTGTCTATTTAAATGGGAAGCTTTCTATAGTCCTAAAGACGGTAAGGTTGTTATCAATGTTGGTAGTAAATTGATAGCCGGTGAATTGAGTTTAAAAATAAAAGAATTTTCAAGGCTTTTAAAGGAAGCAAAAATAAGAGTAACCCAAATAGTTATTGTATAGACTGATTGTAGGCGTTCTTTACTGCCCACTCCCAATTAGTGAATTGAGAATCAAGTCCGGGATTTGTTGGTATCAAACCCAGAGGATTAGCCTTGTCCACGTAGTAAAGTATTTCGTGATATTCAGGAGTTGAACCACCGGCCGGCAGGTAGGTGTAATTGCCGTCTAACATCGTTTTGTGGGCTGTTACAGGGTCTGGGTTGGTGAATTTATCATTGGGCAGGGTACTTAGGGCCTTAGCCATGAATTCATGCCACATCGGGCCGGAAGCGCTTATACCGGCTCCTTCTTTAGTCATAGATTCGTTTTTGTTGTTTCCTGTCCAAACGCCGGTAACTAAAGAAGGCGTATAACCAACTACCCAGGCATCTCTGTTTTCTTGGGTTGTTCCTGTTTTGGCGGCGACATCCCGGCCCGGAAAATATAAAGAACTTGAATAACCAAATACCGAGGCTCTCGCTGAGTTATCGGAGAGCATGTTGTTGATGAGTCGGGCTGTCTGTGGATCAAGAACTCGTTCGGGTTTATTTTCTTTTTCCTCCAGAACCTGCCCATTGGCAGATTCAATCCTCTGAATAAAATACCAAGGGTTTTGTATTCCTTCGTTTGCAAAGACTCCATAAGCGGAAACCAAGTCAACAAGTTTAACTTCAGCTCCTCCCAAAACAAGAGATAACCCAAAACGTGATTTATTCCCCAAGGTTGTAATGCCCATCTTTTCGGCAAGATCCATGGTGTCATTGATTCCTGCCAAGTAGAGAACTTTAACGGAGGGAACGTTTAGAGATTGTGCCAGACTTTGGCGGAAAGTAACTGGTCCGCGATATCTCCCGTCATAATTCTGGGGATGATAACAATCCAGTCCGTACCTGTCTTTTGTTTCCGAAGAATCAGGATTACAGTTTGGATTAAACTCGGTTTTAAGATCAAAGATTGCAGTATCATCTGGGTATCCTTTTGATAGAGCAGTGGCATAGGCGAATGGTTTAAAAGCTGATCCTGGTTGGCGGTTGGCTATGGCAACATTGAAGTTGCCTTCGTCGGCAACATTGAAATAGTCTTTTGAGCCGACTAAAGCCAAAAGATTGCCAGTCTTGGGGTCAATTGATACTAAAGAGGCATTTGTGGCTTTGTATTTTTCTTTATTTATTTTGGCGTATTTTGATACTGTTTCTTCCGCGATTTCTTGAAGATTTGAATCAAGGGTGGTGATTATTTTAAGACCGCCGTTTTCAACAGCAGTTTCCCCGTACTTTGTGGCAAGATATTCTTTTACCATCATTACAAAATGAGGCGCTTGGATGCTTTCAATACTTGATTTGAATTCCAACTTTTCTTTCAAAGCTTCTTGATACGCATTGTCACTTATGTAGCCAAGAGTTTTCATTCTAGCTAAAACGGAATTTTTTACTCCAATTAGTTCGTTGATATGATTTCCGAATGGAGAGTAGTAGGAGGGGGCCTTAGGAAGAGATGCCAATGTCGCTGCCTCGGCAAGTGACAAATTAGAAGCACTCTTTCCAAAGAATGTTTTGCTGGCCGCTTCAATGCCGTAAGCGTTGGAGCCATAAGGAATCTGATTCAAATACATCCAGAATATTTGGTCTTTAGTAAATTTCCTCTCTATTTCAATGGCCAAAACAGCCTCCTTTATTTTTCTGGAAATTGTTCGTTCATCCCCCAGTAGAGCTTTTTTGATTAACTGCTGAGTAATAGTGGACCCTCCTTGGGAAACTCCCATGTTGATAATGTCTTTGAAAAAAGCTCTTGCAATACCTCTCAAGTCTAATCCTTTATGATTATAAAAATCACTGTCCTCGGAAGCCAATGTCGCCTTTTTTATTGTATCGGGTATTTGTTCCCATGGGATTATGGTCCGCTTTTCTTCTCCGTGAATATCATAGAGAAGGACATCGCCGGTGCGATCGTATATTTTAGTTGATTCGCCGACTTTTCTTGTAGCAATCGATTCCGGGTCCGGTAACGTTCTTTGAAGGTATAAAAAGAAGGAAAGAAGCATGATGGACCCGATTACGAACAGCCACAAAAAAAGCATTGCCAGTGCTTTCAAAGTCTTGAGTGTTACTATTTTTTTAAATATTTTTCTTAGCTTAATCATGTAAGGAATGGTGTAATTGTGCCATAAAAGGGACGTATTTACAAGGGTATGGAATTATATTGTTTAGGTGATAGAATTAAGATACTTATGTTTGGAACTAAAAAATACCCGCATATAAAGGGTGTAGAAGAATACAAAAAAGCTTTCGATCGCAGAGAAGGAGATTTGGGTCGTCGCAATGAAAACAATGGTGTTTTCCCAAGTGTTGAAGATGCTTCTGAAATTTTGGCTAAGGGTCCACGAAAAATTTATCTTGGCATTGACCCAACAGGGCCAGATATTCACATAGGACACACAGTTCCATTATTATTTCTAAAACAACTTTGTTTACGTGGACACACCCCAGTCATTGTTATAGGGGGTTTTACTGCTCGAATAGGTGATCCAACAGGGAAAGATGCGACAAGAAAACCATTATCACCTGAACAAATTAAAGAGAACTCAAAAAACTATCTTGAGCAAATCTATAAAATTCTCCCAAAAGACTATATTGAAGTTCGCAATAATGCTGATTGGCTCGATGAGCTTACTTTTAAAGACATTGTAAGCTTAGCAAGTCATGTTACTGTTCAGCAGTTTATTCAAAGAGATATGTTCCAAGTTCGTTTAAGCAATGGACAACCGATTGGTCTTCATGAGTTTCTGTATCCCTTAATGCAGGGCTACGATTCGGTTGCCATGAAGATAGATGGAGAGGTTGGAGGAAACGATCAGACATTTAACATGTTGGTAGGCAGAGATTTAGAGAAAAAATTATTAAACAAAGACAAGCTTGTTTTTGCAACTCAACTATTGGTTGATGCAACGACTGGCAAAAAGATGAGTAAATCAGAAGGTGGTCTCATTTCAGTTTCTGACACCCCCAGCGACATGGTTGGAAAAATAATGTCGGTCCCCGACGGTTTTATTGAGGGAATGTTTAAGCTTTGCACAGAGAGAGAAATAAATTGGATTACTGAACACGTTGAGGAGATGAAGACCAATCCATATAAATATAAAAAAGAACTTGCAAAAGAATTAGCCCAAATGTATCACGGAGAAAAGGCGGCTCAGAAAGCGATAGAAGAATGGGAAAGAGTTTTTTCTAATAAAGAAAATCCTACTGATATGCCAGAATTTTCTGGAGCGGGAGAGTTGGTTACTCAATGGATTGTTGGAATACAATTAGCACCGTCTCAATCAGAGATAAAACGTTTAATAGAACAGCGCGCCGTGAAAATAAATGGTGAAGTTATTACAGAATGGAAGGTTCTCAAATCTGGCGATATAGTTCAGGTTGGTCCTCGAAAATTTGCTAAGGTTAAATAAAAACACTCCCTTTATCGGAGTGTTTTTATTTAAGGTTAGATTACTTCCTCTTCGTCTTCTTCTTCATCTTCCTCATCCTCTTCATCTTCTTCGTCATCCTCATCCAAATCATCCACATCATCATCTTCTTTTTTGTCTTCCAATTCCTCGACTTTTAGATCTTCCCATACTGTCCCGAACACATAGTCATTATTTAACATGATGACCTGTTAATATTCTGGTTTACATACCTGGTATCCGGAAGGGGCTACCCGATGAAGCAAACAAGATATTTGTTAGAACTTTAGCATATATTTAACCCATTTTATAACTGGCAGCGAGGATTGAAAGGGGGACTTATCCACACTTTATCCGAGCGAACCAGTTCTACGATGTAAGAGTATTATTTACTCCGCAAATTGCAATAGCCAGTGCATCAGCAGCATCATCGGGTTTTATTTCTTCCTTAATGCCCAGAATTAGACGGACCATCCTTTGGACTTGATTCTTGTCGGCTCCGCCATAGCCCGATATGGCTTGTTTTACTTGCATTGGGGTAAACTCAAGAACCGTCAGGCCGTAATTAGCGAGAGTTAACATTATGACCCCTCTCATTTCTCCGACTGACATGACGGTCTTTTGGTTTTTGAAAAAGAATAATTTTTCTACTACGGCAAGCTCTGGTTTGTGTTTTTTAATTAGTTTTGAGAGTTCTTTAGAGGTTTTTTTATAATCAAACAATTTGTCTTTGCCATTATTTTTAATTATCCCGTAATCCAAAGTTTCAAAGCGGTTGCCCTCGTTCTTGATAACTCCGAAACCAATTTGTGTAGTGCCAGGGTCTATACCTATAATAATCACCAGAATTTCTAATTTCTAATTTCTAATTTCTAAAAATTTTTAGGTCAATTAGGTTAATTAGAACAATTAGGTTAATTCTCGAATTTATTCTAAATTCGAAGTTACCTCTTCAACCTCATCCTGATCATCAAGGGCTTCAAAGAGCTTATCTACTCGTTCATGAACAGCGGGGTCATTGATAATTAGAGGCTGGTTAAACATCCAAGTTAAGCTACCTGGCTGGACAAGTTTAGAGGCATGCTCTGCCAGTATTTTTTTGATTTCAGCCATCGTTCTGTTTCGGTTGTCAGTGATGGCTTTAATTTTGAGTGCAATTCCTCCTGGGCCTAAGGCTTCGATGGACAGTTCTTCCAATTGAACTTGGCTTTTATCGGAAACTTTTTTTATCGCCCGCTCTATGTTGTCGTTGGGCATATTCATTACCCGGGCGTTTTCAATTGCTTGGGCTAGAGATGGATTGGACTTTGGGTCAGCGCCTTTCTTGGCAGCCAAAGTAATCAAGCGGGAAAGCTTGGAGAATACTTGCCCCTTCTTCTTGTCGGTCAGGGCTTTTTTATGTTTTATTTGTGACCATTTGGAATGCCCAGACATGTGGATGTAATAGTTACAATAAAGTTTCCTTTGTCGATAGGCCAAGGTGTCTCAAGCCGTTTGATGTGATGACTCTGCCCTTTGGGGTTCTGGAAAGAAAACCCATCTGCATGAGATATGGTTCATAAACATCTTCAATAGTCCCTTCCTCTTCCGAGATGGCTGCTGCTATGGATTTAAGTCCAACAGGTCCGCCATCAAACTTTTCTGCGATAGCCAAGAGTATCTTCCTGTCGGTCTCTTCAAGGCCCTTGTGGTCTATTTCTAAGAGCTTCAGGCTCTCTTTGGCCAAGATCTCATCAACATAATCCAAATCTTTCATTTGGGCATAATCCCGGACTCTTTTTAAAAGGCGATTTGCCACGCGGGGTGTAAATCTGGATGAGGCAGCCACTATTTTTATTGCCGGTTTACCTATTTTTATATCTAATAAATTAGCAGAACGGCTTATTATTTTTTCAATATCTTCATCTTTGTAGAAATCCAAACGAAAACTTACGCCGAATCTTGACCGAAAAGGCGCCGAAAGGAGCGATATTTTTGTGGTTGCAGCTATCAAAGTGAATCTTGGGAGATCAATTTGAAGAGTCTTTGCTGAATTACCTTTGCCAATGACAATGTCAAGTTTAAAATTCTCCATTGCCGGATAGATGACCTCCTCCACCATTTTGTTGAGTCGGTGAACTTCATCTATGAATAGAATATCTCCATCATTAAGACCGGTTAGAATTGAGCCGACATCGCCGGCTTTTTCCAAAGCTGTTCCCGAAGTTATTTTGATACTCGCTCCCAACTCCTTGGCGATAAGGTAGGCGAGAGTAGTCTTTCCCAAGCCAGACGGACCATGAAGGAGTAGGTGCTCTATGGGTTCTTTTCTTTTTTTTGCCGCCCCGATGACCACTTTTAAGTTCTCCTTTATCCTGTTTTGGCCGATATACTCATCAAAAGTTTTGGGTCTTAAAGCCTGGTCAAGTAATTGATCTTCGGGGACTGGTTTTGGAGTTAGGGAGGCGGGGTTGACATTCATGGCGATTTGGACTAAAATATGTACACTATTCAAGGACCTTTATAATCTGTAGGCAATTGGGTCGGAGTATTTTAATACATTGGTCCAATCGGGATATTATCTAGTTTGGATAGTTTGGTTTCGACTGGGCTACTCCTCGGAATTATCCTGCCCCGCGTTTTGTAAATTCGGGCATTTGCCTACAGATTATAAAGGTCCTTTTTGTTTTTTATCCTAAAATTCTCTCTATTTCTTCAACCGAGGTGATTCCATCCAACAACTTCAAGTAGGCATCTTGTAACATGGTTACCATACCATCTTTTTCGGCCAATTCCTGGACATCAGAAATAGCGGGGGATTTTAGTATAAGTTTTTCCATTTCTTTGCTGATTACAAATGCTTCGTAAACTCCAATCCTCCCTTTATAACCCAGTTCGTTGCATTCTTTACATCCTTTACCGGGAAAAGAAATTTTTAAAGTGGAATCCAGTTTCGGCAATTTGAAGCGGTCTTTTATTGGCAACATTATCTTTTGTATTTTATCCAACATCTCTGGCTTAATCTTATCCTGGGTTTTGCAGTCAGGGCAGAGTTTTCTTATTAACCGTTGGGCCATAGCCATATTGATAGCAGGAGCGATAATCTGGGGTTTAATACCCAAATCAATAAGACGGGGGATGGTCCCGGCTGAGTCGTTGGTATGAATTGTGGAAAAGACCAAATGGCCAGTTAAAGCCGCTTGAAGAGCAATATCGGCAGTTTCCTCATCGCGTATTTCTCCCACGAGGATAATATCTGGGTCTTGTCTGACGATGGCTCTTAGTCCGTTGGCGAAACTATAGCCCTTTTTGGTATCAACCTGGGTTTGAGAAATGCCTTGGATATGGTACTCGATAGGGTCTTCAATGGTAATTATTTTAGTGCCGGATGAATTTAGATATTGAACAAAAGCGTATAAACTGGTGGTTTTACCGGAACCAGTAGGACCTGTCGTTAAGATGGCACCTGTAGCCCGGTCTAATTGTCCTCTCACTATTTTCAGAAGATCTTCTCTCATTCCGAGATCTTCAAGTTTTGTCTTGATGGTCCGTGGATCCAACAAGCGCATAACGATTGTTTCTCCAAACTCACTGGGAAGGATAGAAACTCTTACTTCAATATCAACAGTCTTTTGTTTAATGGTGAACCTGCCGTCTTGAGGAGAACTATGAATGTTCAGCTTTAATTTAGAGAGTACTTTGATGCGATTTAAGAGTTTCTCATAGGACGGCTTGTCTATAAAAGTTACATCGTTTAGAACTCCATCAAATCGATAACGAAGCCTGGTTCTCTCGGTTTCCGATTCAAAGTGAATATCGGAGGCGCCTATTTTAAGCGCTCCGGCGACTAAGGCTTCGAGCATCCGGGTAGCTGAAATTTTAGTAACCTTATCTTTAAGGTCTCCGATGTTCTTTATTTCGTCCTGTATCTTGTTTAGCTCCTCTTCTTTTAACTCTATAGCTCCAACTTCAAAAAGTTCTTGTGATTGGGTGAATTTGTAACGGCTTAAAATACTCTCAAGAACGGAAAAAGTAGTAACAATGGGATTGATAATAAACCCCTTTGCCCTGAGTTCTTCCATGGCTTTTTGTGTCGCGGAACTTTCAGGGTCGGTGATAGCTATGGTCAGCTTATTTTCTGATTTATAGATTATAGCTAAATTTGAGGAACGAGCTGTGTTTTCGTCAATTATAGTTAGAGCATCATTATCTATGGGAGCTGACTTTAAATCAGAAAAAGGCAGATTAAATCTTTTGGCTAAAGCCACAGAGTCTCCTTCGGCTCTTTTGAGCTGAATTTCAGAAAGTTTCTTCTCTAATTCCTCCTCCTTTTTATTTGGGGTTGATTGAGTCATGTCTTTATTCTAACATTTTGCGTCTTTCGGTTTGTGAACAACTTGTGGAGCAAACATAGCGAACCCTACCTTTTTGTAAAGATAACTTTGTGGATAAGGTACTTTAGTGGTTAAATGGAAATATGAATGAAAAAATTATAAATCAATTTGAACAAAAAGCTGAGCATATTCCCACACCAGAAGAAGTGAGTGAAGTTTTAAGACAAATGGTTAAAGGGGAATACCATGAAACTAATAGATATGTGGACGAGCAGGGCAACGTGTATCGGATAGATGCCATAGCGCAGGGAACAGAGGAGGGTGAATCTATCGAGTTATACTATAGGCGGAAAGTTTATGCGGATAGTAGCCAAGACACCGAAGTCGATATTCATAGCACACACGTTAAAAATGGTTCTTGTGGGCCGGCTGGGCCCCAAGCTTCATTTATCAATGGCAAATGGGTCTTGATGGATTAAGCCGTGGCTGTTGACCCCGTAAAATCCCGTAAAGCAATAAATTGCCACGGGATCACGGGGTTCAAGGACGTGGTCGCCTATGGCGACTTTACGTCCTTGACTTTATTTTTGGAATCTGATAATATGGCTGTATAGATTGATTACTACTGATGTCCGCCGATGGCGGTCATTTGTTTAATAGATCACAAATAAAATTAATTAAACGAAGTGCGTTTGGCCAAAATTGAGGCAAAAGCGAGGAGCGGGATAAGCCATACTGGAGTATGGCGAATGAGCACCGGAGCTTTTAACAAAAATATTGAACAAACCCTTTAGGGCCCGTACCGCTGACGATAGTTAGCGGAG
>Ga0172379_10001028_pt1 | contig 60281 bp, 66 predicted proteins | sample GrowelOW334metaG_FD_119756 | JGI IMG/M metagenome (GOLD analysis project Ga0172379, IMG submission 119756) | Groundwater microbial communities from an aquifer near a municipal landfill in Southern Ontario, Canada - Groundwater well OW334 metaG | ecosystem: Environmental > Aquatic > Deep... | reverse complement strand
TATTTTTAGCTAAGACGGTTTGTTCGTTAGAACTTTAACCGACTGAGCTACTGCGGCTTTATTTTTAGCTAAGACGGTTTGTTCGTTAGAACTTTAACCGACTGAGCTACTGCGGCTTTATTTCTTATATTTTCTATTACAATAAGTTTATAAAATCTTTTTATTAAGAAGTTTTATGATAAAAGAAGAATCTGATTTGAAGAAACTAAAGGAAGATTATAATTTAATTAAAGAAAAATATTCTCTCCCTAGTTTTGAAATTTTAAACAAAGAATTTGCAATAGAAAAGATTGCTGAAGTTGAGACAGATTTCCTGTTGAGAGAGGTAGCAAAAGTAATTGGAGAAAAACTTTCAAACTATATGCATTTTGTTGAGGCTATTTTAAATCCTGCAAGTTCTCCCTTGTTTATTTTTTCTATAATAAAGACTCTTGGAGAAGAGGAAAAGCAAAAATTTAATGAGATATACAAAGAACTTGCAAAAATAGAGGTTCGTTTGATTGAATTAGACGTTAATTTTTCTGAAGAGGACGAAGCGATTTTTATAAAAGAAGCATATGAAGTATGGGAAAGAATAAAGAAAAATCTAATCGAGATTATTAAAAAAATAAAATCTAACTGGAATAATAAATCAGAAAATAATTCAAAAGCATATTTTGGCTAAAATTCCAAAATTGAATAATTTAATTAATTTTATAAATATGAACTCCCTTTCTTTTTAATGTTCAAAAAGAGAGGAGTTAGCTCAATAATAGGATATGTACTTCTTGTTTCATTTATGCTTGTTCTAGGAGTTTTAATTTATCTTCTTTTGAAAACATATGTTCCGGGCGAAGTTGATAATTGCCCCGATGAAACTTCAATTTTGATTAAATCATATGAATGTAATCCAGATCAATTAATTCTAAATTTGAAAAATGATGGGAATTTTAACATAGGGGGATACTTTATATATGCAACAACTTCTCCTCAGCAAGAGACTGCTACATTGGATTTATCAAGAAATATTACCCCTTCAATATACAGGCTTTATCCAAGGGGAGTAAAGTTTGGGGAAGTAGGGGAGGAGGAAAATTCCCTGACCCCTGATCAGAATAGTACAGGAATTTATAATTTAACTGGTTTGGCTCAAATTTATTCAATGGAAATTACCCCAATAAGATGGCAAGAAGAAAAAAATAAAAATTTATTAGTAACTTGTACAAATGCAAAGATAAAAAAAACTATTGATTGTTCAGGAATATGTACCCCTAATTGTGGAACAAGAATTTGCGGTTTAGATCCAACTGGATGTGGAACTTCTTGCGGGAATTGTACAATTGGAACTTGCAATTCTCTTGGGCAATGCGTTACAGGCTGTATAAATGAATGTAATCTTTTAGGGGAGACACAATGTTCGAGTGTTAATATTCAAACTTGTGTTAGTGATTATGATACAGATTCATGTTATGAATGGAATGCACCAATTGCATGTCCGTTGGGGCAAACTTGCACTGGCGGAATTTGTATAACCCCCTCACAAATTGGCCCAATTATAATTAATCATACAACAGCTGACATTTCAAAAGTACCCTTGTGTTGGATTGATAAAGCAAAAAATGATCTTCGAATAGCTTATTCTCATACATCTCATGGGGAGCAATTACTTGTTGGAATGGAAGCTTTAGAAGATTACGACCCTTCTAATTATGATGTTACGCGGGGCTGGGACTGGCCAGAATCCTCCTGGAATTCAGATAAATTATACGTGAGAGAATATCAAGGCTGGTACACTTCAATTGATATGTTTCCAGGAATTATTGACCAAACTTCAGTTATTACGCGCTCTTCGGATATGAGTCATTCTCTAACTTTTTGGGCAGATTTAACAAGAACTTATTTGAATGGGGATAGTGGAGAAGGATTAGGTGCAAATATAAATATAGTTATGTGGTCTTGGTGTCATACAACAGATGGCAACAATTCTAACATCCTTCCCTCAAATATTCAAACTTATTATATTGATGAAATAGAAAGTTTATCAGAAGAATATCCAGATAAAAAATTTGTAGCAATGACATTTCACTCTACAAATGGGGGGGATAGTGATCCCAATAATGAGTTTATAAGAAATTGGTGTTATAATAATCCTAACTGTGTATTGTTTGATTTTGCAGATATAGAAGAATATGACCCCCTAGATAATTCTTATTATGGAGTTGGTAGTCAATCATTAAGATATGATTTTAATAGAGATACTATCCCAGAAGGTAATTGGGCAACAGATTATCTGGGGTTAGGCTCGGGAGTAGTGACCCCCGAAAATGATGCACTTGTACAAATACTTAAGCAACCTTCTTATTTTTCTTGTTCATATTCTCCAGTATTAAATATTACAACAGGGGAATTGAAAGTGGGGGAATCTACCGATTCTGTATTAAATTGTGCATTAAAAGGACAGGCAACGTGGTGGATGATGGCAAGACTTGCAGGATGGGACGGAATTTCTACTACTTGCCCCTAAATATTTTAATTTGGGTTTATTAAGGTAGATTTTTAAATAGTTTTTTAAATTCGTTTTTATTAATTAATTTATGAGCGTGATGAATAAAAAAAGAGGAGTTAGTTCAATAATAGGATATGTGCTTCTTGTTTCATTTATGCTTATTCTAGGTGTTACAGTTTATCTTCTTTTGAAAACATATGTTCCAGGTGAAGTTGATAATTGTCCTGATGAAACTTCACTTTTGATTAAATCATATGAATGTAATTCAAATCAATTAATTCTAAATTTGAAAAACGATGGAAATTTTGATATTGGGGGGTATTTTATATATGCAACAACTTCTCCTCAGCAAGAGACTGCTACATTGGATTTATCAAGAAATATTACCCCTTCAATATACAGGCTTTATCCAAGAGGAGTAAAGTTTGGGGAAGTAGGGGAGGAGGAAAATTCTCTGAGTCCCAATCAAGATGGTATAGGAATTTATAATTTAACTGGTTTGGCTCAAATTTATTCAGTGGAAATTACTCCAATAAGATGGCAGGAAGAGGATGGTAAAAATTTATTAGTAACTTGTACAAATGCGAAAATAGAAAAGGTTCTTGATTGTTCGGGGGTATGCATTCCTAGTTGTGTTGAAAAGACTTGTGGAGATGATGGATGCGGAATAAATAATAATTGTGGGATTTGTACAATCGGGACTTGCAATTCTCTTGGGAAATGTGTTACAAGTTGTACAGATACTTGTTTATCATTAGGTTATACTTGTGGAATTCAATCAGTTTGTGAAAATTATATTAATTGTGGAACTTGCTGGGATGGAGAAACTTGTCAGACGAATGGAACTTGCATGATTATTCCTTGTACAGATACTTGTTTATCATTAGGGTATGAATGTGGAAATTATACTATTTGTGAGGAGAATGCTAATTGTGGAGATTGCTTATCTGGTTCTACTTGTCAGACTGGAACGTGCATGGTTATTCCAACCGGAGATGTTTATTATCTCTCTCCAACAGGAAGCGATACAACAGGAGATGGTTCAATAACTAAACCTTGGTTTTCTTTAAATAAAGCGTGGACAGTTGTTGTTGCAGGAGACACAATTTATATGAGAGGAGGAACTTATAGATATGATATTAAACAACTGCTTTCTGGAAAAGATGGTGCGGCAGGGAAGATGATTAAGATATGGGCGTTTGGTAATGAAAAGCCTATAATCTCTCCAAGTCAAACATTTACAGATACTATTGGAATATCAATCTCTTCACTGAGCTATCTGCATATCAAAGGATTGGAAATTACAGGATTTGAACAGAGAGAAGCAAGTCACTGGTATTATGGGATAGCTACGGGAAATATTAATAATTGTATTTTTGAACAGCTCAATGTACATCATAATGGCTTCGGGCTCACTATAGGTAGTTGGGGTACAGGAACTTCAACCGGAAATCTAGTGTTGAATAGTGATTTCCATCACAATAGTGATTCTCTTACACAAATTGATCAAGCTACTCCTTGGGGGGGGTCTGATGGCTTAACAATTAGGGTAGTTAATCCTAATGCAACAAATACTATTAGCGGATGTCGTATGTGGTGGAATAGTGATGATGGCTTAGATTTGTGGTCTAATGAGGGGATGATAATACTCAATAATTCTTGGGCATTTTGGAATGGATTTCAACCAGGGAATTTTGCTAATGCAGGAGATGGTAATGGATTCAAATTAGGACCAACATATGAAGATGGATATCCTATGAAGAGAGAAATAACTAACAATCTTGCATTTCAAAATAAACTTTGGGGATTTGTCGACAATGCTGCTGAATGTAATATGGAAATATACAATAATGTTGCATATCAAAATTGTTATCAAAATTATGAAACATGGTGCGGGGGGTATTTTTTCCATTTGGTTCCAGGAATTCCTTATTATATGAAGAATAATATTGCGTATAATCAGGCTGGAGGCTACGATGTTCTTTTAGATACACTTACAAATATTAATCATAATTCTTGGGATACTAGTGGAGTTAGTGTCACTAATGCAGATTTTGTGAGTGTTATTCCTACTGGTGTTGATGGTCCAAGAAAAGCTGATGGTTCTCTCCCCGATATTAATTTTTTGCATTTAGCTTCTGGAAGCGATTTAATTGACAAAGGTGTAAATGTAGGTCTGCCTTATTCTGGAAGTGCTCCTGATATGGGAACCTTTGAGACGAATTATTAATTGTTTTTTTAACAAATAACAATTTTATAAATACATAACCCCCGAAAATAATGTACTTGTATAAATTGGTGAATGTAAGTTAGATTTGTTGGATGAGATAGAGTTTCTAATAATTATCCTTAATTTTGAACAAGGTATTTAAATTCATTTTTATTCGTTAATTTATGATACTGAAAGAGGATAAAAGAGGATTATCTACAATTGTTGCTACTATTATAATAATTATATTACTTTTAATTGTAGCCGGACTTATTTTATTTCTTGTTAAAAATAAATATCAATGTAGCCCAAGTTGTGTTGAAAAGACCTGTGGAGATGATGGATGCGGAATAAATAATAATTGTGGGATTTGTACAATCGGGACTTGCAATTCTCTTGGGAAATGTTTTACAAGTTGTACAGATACTTGTTTATCATTAGGTTATACTTGTGGAATTCAATCAGTTTGTGAAAATTATATTAATTGTGGAACTTGCGGGGATGGAGAAACTTGTCAGACGAATGGAACTTGCATGATTATTCCTTGTACAGATACTTGTTTATCATTAGGGTATGAATGTGGAAATTATACCATTTGCGGGGAGAATGTTAATTGTGGAACTTGCAGGGATGGAGAAACTTGTCAGACGAATGGAACTTGCATTAAAGATATATGTGTCTCTAATTGTATTGGAAAGACTTGTGGAGATGATGGTTGTGGTGAGACTTGTGGAAATTATACTGGAGGATGTCAAATAGACTACACATGTACTAATGGTGTGTGTACTTTAGTTCTAGTTGAAGATGCATATTATCTTTCTCCTTTTGGGAATGATTCAACCGGGGATGGTTCGATATCTAAACCATGGTTTACATTAAATAAAGCTTGGGCAGTTATTCAGCCCGGAGATACTGTTTATCTTAGGGGAGGAACTTATACTTATGTATCAAGGCAACAACTTACAGGTAAAGATAGCACAGCAGGAAATTTGATTAAAATTTGGGCATATCCAGGTGAAGTTCCAGATTTAACTATTGCTAATCCACTTGTCTTGAATAGCTGGCCTTATGCATTATTATATTTTGAAGGGGATTATTTTCATTGGAAAGGAATAGAAATATCTGGCATACCACAAAATCCAGATAGTACTGGTGGAGAAGCTTTAAGAGTTGAAAGTTCTAGTCATAATATCTTTGAGTTATTTAAAATACATGATAATGGATTTGGTTGGCATATTAATGCGCAATCAACAGATAATCTAATATTAAATTGCGATGTATATAATATCTATGACCCCTATTCGACTTCCACAGATCCAGTAACTGGACTTCAAGTATCAGATCCTTATGAAGATGGAGATGGATTTTCTATTGGATATGATAATGCTGGCACATTTAATACATTTAGAGGATGTAGAGCATGGAATATTGCTGATGATGGATGGGACCTTTGGAGAAATGATGGTGAAGTATTAATAGAAAATTGTTGGACATGGAAATGTGGATATGCAGAAGATGGAATATCAGAAGGCGGAAATGGTCAGGGATTTAAATGTGGTATCTCAACTACTACAGGAACTAATGTTTTAGTAACTATACGAAACTCTGTTTCTTGTTATAATCGGCAATCAGGTTATCATCAAAATGGAATGTTACACCCTGTTGCATTATATAATAATATAGCCTATGCTAATGGAGCTACAGGATATTGGTTCCATGGATGGTCTACTTCAGAATATTCTTATGATATAAATCACATATTAACAAATAATATAGCATATGAAAATCTAGATGAAAATGCTTATTTAACAACCGGGTCAATATTAACTACGAATATATTCCTTGTTAATGGCGACAATAATCCAGCTTATTCTGTAACAAATGCTGATTTTGTAAGTCTTAATGGTTCACAATTATTAAACCCACGTAATCCAGATGGTAGTTTACCAGAAATAGCTTTCTTACATTTGGTGTCTGAGTCAGATTTGATTAATAGAGGTACTAATGTGGGGTTACCTTCAAATGGAATTCCAGATTTAGGCCCATTTGAGACGAATTATTAAATAGCATATTTTTTAATCCCAGATATCCATTGGATTTTTTGGAATATTATCAACTGATTTATCCACAATGTATTTTTTTGTTATTGGATAATCATCCAATTCTTCTTGCTTTTCCTTTTTATCTTCTGAACTATTATTCCATGCAGGGCATATTGATTTGTATTCACACCAATGACAGAGAGGAGATTTGCAAGTTGGAAATTCTTCTGCTGATTCAATTTTTCTTATTATTTTAATTGTGTCTTCTTTTAATTTTTCCAATTGTTCATTTGTTCTTCTTGAGCAGATTTTTTGATTGTGTGCCAAATAATGCCAAACTAGGCAAACTTCTTTGTCATTTCCATACATCTCCTTTATTGCAATTGAATATAATGCAAGTTGTCTATCTTCATCTATTTTTTCCTGAGAAGGAAGAGAATTTGCTGTCTTGTAATCGTGAATTTCATACTCCCCCGTTTCTATATTATGGACTAATCTGTCAATAAACCCCTGAATTTTTGTATTTTCATCTAGCATTATTGTTATATGTTTTTCGCATTCTATTGTGCCGTCTTTAAATGGATAATATCTCTGATAATAATTCACTAAAAATTCAATTCCTTTTTGAAAATAATCTTTCTCATTCAGTTCTTTTTTTACAATCAGAATTTCATCTGAAAATTCATCTTGCCACTTCATGGAATAATAAGTTATTACCTCATCTAGTATAGGAATTTTGTTGTCCTGAAGAACTATATTGTAAATCCATTCAAGTGTGTTATGAACAACACTCCCTAAATGAGACTCAATTGTCTTTTCAATTTCAGGAATTATTTTTTCAATATACCTTAATTTGTATTTAAACGGACATTGCTCGTAAGTTGATATTTTTGAATGAGAATATATCGCCATAGAAGATAGAAAAATAATTAGAAGTTATAAAGGTTGTTGTGAGAGATTTATAGATAATTCACACAAGATGAATGTACCTCAAAAGCATAATCAAATTCATTTGCTTCTGCTATATTTTTTATTAAATCATCATTCTCTCTAAAAAAGGAAGTTAATATAACCTTTCCGTCTTCTTCATGTAATTTAAAAATAGGGTTTTTATAAAAAATTTGAAATCTTCTTCTTGGTTGGAATCCATAGTATTCTGCAGGAGATAATCCCAAATCATCTATCATTATTGATTTTAATTGATAATCTGTTTTATATGAAATCTCTTTGCATACCTGCTTTGCTTTTTCAGATAAATCCATTATTATAATTATAAGGTTTGCTTTTTAAGAATTATTGTCTTTTATTATCAGATTTTATTCTCTAATATCTCTTGCTAAGAATCCCCACCAAGGATTTCTTATATCTACTATCTCTCCTGTTTCAGCGTCTACTTCTGCGCCCATCTGTTCTTTTACAGGAACCAACCAAAATAATCTAGCTTTCTTTTTTGTTTGAATTTGATAATATCCATCTTCAGTAAGATTTATTGATTCGTTGTATAATTGAAGTCTTTTTTGATGTCTTTCTTTTAGTTTATCCATAATTTCATCTGGAAGAATTATTTCATGGGTTTCATTTCCCTGGAAAGTTCCATAAACTTTCCCATTTTCTCCTTTATATAGTGTTACATTTGTAGAACTATTTATCCCTTTTATTTGAACAATCATATTTCCTGAATTTCCCGCATAGACAGTCATTGTCCTTCCTCCTTCAAATTCGCATTTTATTGTTGAACCTGCACATGTGCAATTTTCAGGGCAGTCGTAAGAATTATTATAGCGATTTCTTATTCTTTCTTTTTCAAGGCATTCTTTGGATGTTCTTGGTTTTGCTTGCGTTTCATTGTCATCGTTGTTGTAAATAGTACAACTAAATATTCTTTTGCAATCTCTTTTTTGTGTCCCATTTACACATGTATCCCACTTTGTACAATTCCAAGGTTCGCATTCATCTTCTTCCTCCACTTCTGTTTCATTGTCATCATCATTTTCTAGTTCTTTAATACATGCAAATTCTTCAGTGTTCCATTTATCATATCCCTTGTTTTCACAACACTCGTTTTGAGAGCCAGGTGTAACTGTTCCACAATCTGCTCCTAAAATTGTTTCATTTAATTCTGGGCATTCATCAAAGTCACAATCATGATTTGAATTTCTAGAAACATAGGAACCATCCGAGCATAATTTTGCTTCTTGCGTGCATACTGTATTATTTTGTGAATTACTTAAATCTTCAGAATTATTATCCGCAATTATAAAAGTTGCCAATCCAATTAAAAACATTATTGAAAAGACTAATATGCCTGCTTTTTTCATGTTAGTTCTAATAAAAAGAGGTTTATAAATTTTAGGGATATTGCTGTTAGGGAGTAATTATAATTGTGTCTATTGTTGGTCCTATGCTTTTTTTTATCTTGGCATGAATTTCTATTTTTGTGACATTTTTAATGCATCCATTTAAATTTAAAGTGTATGTTTTAAGAGCAAATAATTCGGGTAATTCTGCCGAATCTATAACTTTTTCACAGGAAGATTCTCCATTAGAGAAAATAAGAATAAGCGAAACATCAAGGGTTTTTGATTCTTGAATGCTTTGTATTTTTTCGGTTAATTGCTGATATACCTGGTCCAAATCATTGAAATTGCTATAATAATAATATTCTGGTTTTGTGGCTACATTTTTTAGAAGAGGTTCGTCCACAAAGTTTGTCATACCTATTGTAAAGAGAGTAAAATTTCTATCTTTTGCTAGCTGAGCAGATGTAAGGACAGATTCCGGACCCATATCGTTCTGTCCGTCAGTAAGTATTACAATCATCTTTAATGAATCCTCTTTTCCGTTTGTTATAAGGTGTTGCGTTGCAGTATCAATTCCAAGATTTATGTAGGTTCCCCCCTCACTACCTAGAGAATCAATTATATTTTTTACTGATTGCTTATTCGAGCTTAGAGATTGGGTTAATTCTGCATAAGAGCCAAATCTTACTATTGCTGTTCTGTCTTTTTCTTCGAGTCTGTCAACAAAACTCTTAGATGCGGATTTTACCAAATCCGAGGAGATTATTGTCTGACTTTTGTTGAGAGAAGAATTTCCCATATAGACTTTGACAGAAACATTTTGAATTGAAGGAGGATTAGACTTTGGTCGTAAATTCCAGCCATATATCTTTGCCTGCCAGGTTCCAGCTTGCGGGTTTTCAATATAAAAACATTGTGGTTTTGTTGAAATTCCGCTGAAATATTCACTAAGTGAGCCAATAGAATCAGGAGGATCTACTTTTCCTCCTAGTTCATTTGGAGTATTTCCATTATTAGCAATCCAAGTTCCATTTGGTCTTCTTAAATTTAATGCAAGTTCTGATCCTTCAGAACCATTAAATCCAGAAATTTTATCCCATGTCATTGAGATAGCAAGTCTTTGTGTTCCGGCTGGGACAGAAAAAGAATAAACTGGACTATACCCGTTTCTTGGAACCGCTAAAGTTGTGATGTTATTTGGAAAAGAAGAATTTTCAAGTAACCAACCACTCTGACGCATACTTCCTGAACGGTCTAAAACAAGCACTATATCTACTGATTTTTTTTCTAAACGAGTCTGGTTTGATTTTGTGGTTGCTGTTTGTGCAATTGAATAAACTCTTTTAAGACTAAGATTAATTTCTCCTCCATTTTTGAAATCTCCATTTGCATTAATAAATTTAACATCTTCTAATCCCAGCATGTTAAGGGCTGCTATCTCTTCTTTTTCATTTTGTACCTTATTCATTATTATTACAGAAACAATTGTTATAGCTACAATTGTTAAAACAATAAATAAAAGCATTGTTATTACTTCTGACATTCCCCTTTTTTTCCAGTTATTTTCCCTCTTAATCATATTCTAATTAAATATACCTGTTATTTAAATTATTTTAGAGCAAGTATTAAATCACAAAATAGATTTTTATTATTAAATTATCTTCCCAAAACCAATTAATCTCCAATGATTATTTATATTTCTTGCAATTCCTACATTATCTTCTTTTAATGCAATAATTGGAATATTTAAGAAAAGTTCTACTTCTCCTGTTTTGCTGTCTAATTTTTCCACAATCCCCACAGTGGTTGTTGTATTTACATTTAACATGAGCATTTCTTTTGTTTTTATTGGTTCTACTTTTTCAGATTGTTCTGTTCCTAGAACTTCTTTGAATAAATTTGCTTTAATTTTTAATTTTGAAGTTATGTCAGGAAGTTTTCCTTTTAATGAAACAATGCATCCGTTCAAAGAATCTGTTTTTGTCATGAAAGGGTCTAAAGAGGTTTCAATTGAAATGCTCGCTCCAGGAGATACCTCGTTTATAGAATCTTTCCCTTTATGAATTGAGATTATTTTTGTTGTTAATGGCGAGTATATTATTTGATTATTCTTTTTTGTGTTTAATCCAGGTTTTATTTCAATTTCCTCTCCAACTTTTAATTTACCTTTTTTTAAAATCCCACCTAGCACTCCCCCTTTAAGATTTGAGATATCTGCTCCAGGGCGATTTATATCAAAGCTTCTTGCAACTAAAAATATTGGGTCAGACTTGGTGTCTTTTTCTGGTATTTCCAATTTACATAATTCTTCAAAAAGTTTATCTAGATTTATTTCTTGCTGTGCTGAAATAGGGATTATAGGAGAATGCTCAGCAACTGTTCCTTTAACAAATTCTTTTATTTTTTTGTAGTTTTCATATGCTTTTTCTTTTGAAACCAAATCTATTTTATTTTGAACTATAATTATATTCTTCATTCCCTTTGCTTGTAATGCAATAAAGTGTTCTCGTGTTTGTGGTTTTATTCCTTCATTTGCAGCAATTACCAAAATGGCAGCATCTATTATAGCTGCTCCTGAAAGCATCGTTGCCATAAGCATTTCATGTCCCGGTGCATCTATAAAAGAAACATACCTTTGAGGAACCCCTTTTTTTGTATTATATTTATCCCCGTCCTTGTAAATTATTATTTCGGCATATCCAAGCTTAATTGTAATCCCTCGTTTGAGTTCTTCTGAATGTGTATCTGTAAATTTTCCAGTAAGCTTGCTAAGAAGAGTTGTTTTTCCATGATCAATGTGCCCCACAACTCCCACATTAATTTCAGGTAAATTTTCTGTTTTTGTCATATAATCTCATTGAAGAAGGAGTTTTTAAGGGTTTTTACTTAGAATGTTTTGCATACTTAAGCTCTATTATCTTATTTGGAAAAATATTTTCCCAATTTTTAATAGCATATCTTATAATGTAATCTTTTCCAATTTTTAATGTATCTGAGTTTCCTTTAATTGCTAAATCTGGGAAATCTGTTCTAGCTTCCTTTAATTTATCATCAAAAATTAGATATTGTGCTCCCTCATCTGTAGTATATCCTTGGTACGTGCTTGTAAGCTCTTTAATCTGGTCTACTTTAGCTCCCTGATTAATTGCCATACTTCCAACTACCAGAGCAGATGCTAAAATTATTTTATTTACTAAATTTTTGTTTGAGCTGTTCTTTTTTTCCATGATTATTTATAATATTCAATCTTTATAAATGTTTCTATTTTGTTGTTTCTAGAAAGGAGTAACAGAATTAAGGGTCTTGTTCATTCGAGACTTTTATTTAAATAATCAAAGTCATTATCCTGTTTTCCATACATTATCTCATTCGGGGTAAGTCCATTGGATAATTTTTTGAATAGACTAACACGTTCTACTCTCTTTGGGGGATTTATCTCTGAGATGTCAACTTCCCAATCTCCCTTGTCTCTCACCTTATTATATCTAGTTCCTTCTGGTTTGTAATCGACTTTTTTAGAATTTATTTCATTATCTTCAGGAATATTTGGATCAAATTCTATTGGTCCAAATTCTTCATCTAGGGAAGATTGTGCAATTTCTATTAATTTCTTTTTATTTATCTTTTCTTTTCTTTTATTCATTTTCATTTCCTTTTTCTGGATTTTCAGATTTGTTTTGTTCCGAGAATATTTCAGAAAGTTTTTTCGAACCTTCTTTTATAAGTTTAAGGTTGATTTGAGTAATTGCTGAGGATATAATCTTTCCACGGATAGTTTTCCTTAATTTTAATCCACCCGGTGTTGAATTGGACCTTTTCTTTTTCCCTTCTCTTTTTGAACGTTTATGCATACCTTTTCCATAAGTCAAAAGTACTTTTTTCAACCCTATCCCTTCAACATCTGCCCTTGAAGTAAATCCTGAAGAATCACTTGTTCCTGTAATCTCAAATTCATACCCATCTAATTCAGGATAAATGTCCTTTCCAGAGATTTTATCCCCCAGAGATTTTTCCATTAAGCCTTCTGCTTCAACTTCTAACTTGTAGGTTTTTCCTTCTTTTGTTCCAATATTTATCTTGAATGACATGATATTTAGATTGAAAAATGGTTTTTAAATCATTCGCTTTAAAATGCATTAATTTATTTCTGGTTAAATATTTAAATAATGTTCTTTATTACTCAGATTATGAAATGTGAAATTTTTAAGGACTATTGTAGAGTGCCTCATTTAAATCATTTAAAATTAAATAATAAAGAATATTCAAATTTAACATTAATTTTATCAAGTCTTGATAAAAAAGGCGTGGGGATTGTAAATCTTATTAGAGATGGGCAAATTATTAGTAGTTTACAAGAGATTGGATCAAATAATAACAAAAAATATTATTACAATATTGAAACAGGCGAAGAATTAGTGGACTATAATCTTTCTCATTCATAACAAACTTTATTAATCAATTTTGTTCTTTTATTATATGGAAAAAAAGGTGAATGAAAAAAAAATAGATTACACCAAAACAATAATTCATTTGCATGATGTAACAAAACATTACCAAATGGGAGATAATGTTGTAAAGGCAGTTGATGGAATAAGCATTGACATTAAAAGGGGGGATTTTGTTGCAGTTATGGGTCCTTCTGGTTCTGGAAAATCGACTTCTATGAATTTAATTGGAAGCTTGGATATGCCAACACACGGGCACATATATCTTGATGGGGAAGATATCTCCTCCTTGGACGAATCCGAACTTGCTCAGGTTAGGGGGAAAAATATTGGATTTATTTTTCAGCAGTTTAATTTAATTCCTACTCTGACTGTTAAGGAGAACATTGTATTGCCTATGACTCTTCAAGGATTATCTGAATATGAGAGAGAAGAAAAAGCAGATAAAATTCTTCAAAGACTTGATATGTATGACAGAAAAGATCATTATCCAAATCAAATTTCCGGAGGGCAACAGCAGAGAGTTGCTATTGCAAGAGCATTAGCAAATGACCCAGAAGTTATACTTGCAGATGAACCCACAGGAAATCTTGATACAAAAACAGGACTGATAGTGATGGATTTTTTAACAGAGTTAAACAAAGAAGGAAGAACGATAGTCCTTGTCACGCACTCACCCGAATTAGCAAAAAAATATGCTCATACTGTTTATTGGCTTAAAGATGGAAAGATTGAAAAGATAACTAAGGAAAGGAACAGGGAGTAAAATGAATTACTTCAAGCTTGCATATAGAAATTTGAAGAAAAAGGGAATTAGAAGTTATCTCACTCTTTTGGGAATATGCATAGGCATTCTTGCTGTTGTTTCCCTTATTACTTTGGGGAATGGATTAAAAATGGCTGTTAGTTCACAATTTGGAGTTTCCTCAACAGAATTAATAAGTGTACAAGCTAGCGGAGGGAGTTTTGGTCCACCAGGAACAGATACGATAAATCCACTAACAACCAGAGATTTAGAAGAGATAAAAAAATTAAGCAGCGTGAAGGAAGCAGTTGGGAGAGTAATAATTTCAGGAAAACTTGAATTCAATGATAAGGTAGTATTTGGGTATGCTATGAACATTCCTGATGGAAAGGATAGGAAATTTGTTTATGAGGAAATTGATGCAAATCCTGCTACAGGAAGATTATTAGAAGATGGAGATTCTGGAAAAGTTTTTTTGGGCTATAATTTTTATGTGGATAAAGTTGGACTTGAAAAGCCGGTTCTGCCAGGAAATAAGGTTATAATTCAGGATAGAACTTTCGAGGTAATAGGAATTCTTGAAAAGAAAGGAAGTTTTATTATGGATAATGTTGTTTTTATGAATGAAGATGATATGCAAAGCCTCTTTAATTATGGGGATGAACTTAACATAATTGCAGCTCTTCCTGCTGATAAAGAGGATGTGGAAAGGACAAAAACAGATATTGAGAGATTACTAAGAAGACTTAGAAATGTTGAAGTTGGTTCTGAAGATTTCACTGTTTCAACCCCCGATGCTTCTTTGAAGCAGATTAATAGTATATTAAATGCAATACAGATTTTTGTAATTATAATTGCTTCAATTTCAATATTCATCGGAATTATAGGGATAATAAATACAATGAGCACTTCTGTTCTTGAGAGAAAAAAAGAGATAGGTATAATGAAGGCTATTGGTGCAACAAATTCCCAAATCTTTATGCAGTTTTTTGTTGAATCTGGATTTTTAGGATTAATTGGGGGAGGAATAGGAGTAATTCTCGGAGTTATTTTGGGTTATTTTGGAATCATCGGAATAAATAATTTTATCGGGGGGGACATGCAGCCTAAAATTAGCTTTTTGTTAATTTTCTTTTCATTATTGGGAAGTTTCGTGATAGGTGCAACAGCAGGAATTATTCCTGCAATGAGAGCAGCTAAACAAAATCCAGTTGAGGCGTTGAGAGGATGATATCCAGAGAATCAATAAAATACTCTCTTAGGAATTTAAGTCATAGGAAAACAAGAAGCGCATTTACAATAATTTCAATACTTGTAGGAATTGCAACGATATTTATTTTTGTAAGTTTTGGATTGGGTCTTTACAATTATATTGAAACAATGTCCAGCGAATCTTCCGCGGATAAAGTTTTGATTCAGCCAAAAGGTTTGGGTGGAATGGATGCTACATTTTCTTTTTCAGAAGATGAACTTGATGCTGTAGAAGGTACTTCTGGAGTATATGAAGCTACAGGTGTTTATTTTAAAAGCGCGGAGGTTGAAAAAAATGAAATCAAGAAATATACGTATGTTGTGGGATATGATCCAAAAAAACCCCTTATAATGGATGTATTTAATCTCGATATTTATACGGGTAGGGGATTGCAACCAGGAGATAGAGGGGTTGTTTTAGGTTATAATTATCTTTTGCCCGACAAAATCTTTTCTAAGCCATATGAGTTGAATGATAATATTATTATTAACGGGAAAAAAGTTAAGGTGGTGGGTTTTTACGAGGCTGTTGGAAGTGCTCCTGACGATGCTCAACTATATGTAACCAACGAGCTTATTCAGGAATTATATCCAAATGAAACTCTTCCTTATAATTGGATTGTTGCTAAAGTCGACGTGAATAATATAGAAAGAATAAGCAAAGATATTGAAAGAAGTTTAAGAAAGGAGAGGGGATTGGAAGAAGGTAAAGAGGATTTTTTTGTTCAGTCTTTTGATGATATGATTGAAGCTTATTCTATGGCATTGAATATTGTAATCGGGTTTATTATATTAATCGCACTTATATCTGTTTTTGTATCCGCGGTTAATACTGCAAACACAATGATTACTTCTGTATTAGAAAGAGTAAAGGAAATAGGTGTTATGAAATCAATTGGAGCCAAGAATGTAGAAATATTCAATATATTTTTATTTGAGAGCTCATTTTTAGGATTTGTTGCAGGAGTTTTGGGAGTTCTTTTCGGATGGGCTGTTAGTGTCTTAGGAGGGAAGATACTTTTAAGTTTAGGATATGGTTTCTTGCAACCTTATTTCTCTCCTTGGTTTTTTATTGGATGCATAGCATTTGCAACTTTAACTGGAGCAATTTCAGGTGTTCTCCCTGCAATAAAAGCGTCCAAGACAAATCCGGTGGATGCATTGAGATATGAATAAAACCTATATTATTTTGCAATAATTCTTTTATACTCTTTTTATTAAATAAAATCATGACAAAAGTGAATATTAAGCTGACATCTTTTTACAATATAAAAAGAGACAAATTTGAATTTTACTCAGGAGATGTTAAAATAGATAATTCTCCCTCTCTTTCAGAAATAGGTTTTAAAAATTTAAAGAAATTTGCTATAGATGTTTTGTTTGAAGTCGCTTATTATAATTTAAATGACCCAAGATATAGGATTACATTATCTAAAGGAGAAGGGGAATATCTGGGAGATTTTCGAATAAGATACTCTAGAAAACCTTTAGAAGAGGAAAGGGAAGAACTAATCAGGAATCTTAATAACAAGGAATTGAACAAGAGAGCAAAAGGTCTTGCTAAATTTTGTTTAAAGGATAAAAAGTCTTTTGAGAATGAATAAGAATTAATGGGGTAATTATTTCTAGCAGTTTAACATTATATTTTAATTAAATTGATAATAACAATATGGTTTTACTAATATAACTAAATTTTTAATCCCCTTATTGAATCATTCCTTTCTTTTTCATTCTTTCAGTTTCTCTTCTTTTTTTCTTAATTCTTTTCCAAATAAAGAATCCTACAACAGCTAAAATTATTATGTAAATCAACCATGGCTGTGATTTTTTGTCTTTATTTCTGTCGATGAAGTATGAAGAATCAAAATCAACTACTTTTTGCATTTCTCTTCTTACATTTATCGAATCTGTATAAATTACATTGAGGTTTATTTTTATTTCTTCTTTTGGAAGAATTGCCTCAAAATCAGCAGTTGTATATTCATTTGAATCTAAATCTCCAACAACCATCCTATTTGCTCCTTTGATTTCTATCCCATCTTGCTTGGGTATTTCTATTGTAAGAGCTTCAACATCTGATTCTGCTATATTCAATATCTCAAAAGTTAATTCCCCTGTATTATAATCATACTCTTTTACATGAATCTCAAAATCTGCCCTTATATCTTCAACTGTTAAGTTAAATTCTGTGATTACCGTTGTTGAACTTGAAGATTTTGTATGATAAACTTCAATTGGGTTTTCTCCATTAAGTGCGTTTTCATCTAATCTTAATTTGTAAGGTGCAAGATAAAAAGAGCCGTAATTTATCTGGAAAGTTCCTGATTTTATTGTTATTGGATTTGTAACATTTGGGTCAAGAGATATTGGATATTCTTCCTTTATTCCGAAGGTTACCTCTCCACATTCTGTGTTTTCAAGTCCATCTATCTGGAAAACTACTTTTACATAATCTCCTGGAATTGCAGGATAAGGATCTTGATTTATCATTGAGATATCCAAATTACATACAGCTGAAATGAAATTTCCCAATAATAGTATAAAAACCAACAACGAGACAAATGTTAAAATTATGCTCTTTTTCATATTATATTTTGGAAAATTTTGTTTTTAAAGGTTTGTACACCTATGGATAATTTAGGAAGATATACAGAAGACAGATAATTTTATTTTAGATTAATATATACTGTTATTCTATAAGTGATTATAATAATTCTTAAAAGTCTTCATTTCATTTTATTTTATCCTATGCAACATTTTTTTAATTCTCTAAAATTAAATCAAACAATTCTTACCTCGCAGGGGTATTTCCCAAATAAGAATAAAGGATGTGGGATAACCTCTCTTGCTAATTTGATTTATATCAAGTATGGGGATTTTAACACTGCAATGCGAATATATGTTAACTCAAGGAAGCATCCCTTAGTTAAAGATGGAACAACAGATATAACTTCTTTTCCAATTCTTTTAGAGGAATTGTCTAGAAGCAAATATTCGGGAATATGTTATTTGAATCCCTCATTAGATTATAATTTAGACAATTCTCAGTTAAAAGGTGATTTTTTAAATATTCTTAAAAATACATTTAAAACTTCTTTGGAGAGAGAATTAATAGTTTTAAAGAGAGATTATTCAGTAAATTATCCAAATATTTTATTTCTAATGAGCGACGATGAGAATCTCTCCGGACATGCTTTAGTTAATAAAGAACATTCTACCTTCATTAACAACGGATATATACAACATTCACTTCCTAACGGATTTGATATTGAAGGTATCTTTGATGCATTTAAGAAATAATCACATTCCCCAATCTGCTTTTATTTTTCTTTTTATCTCAGCAATTTCCTGAAGTGCTTTCATCTCAGAACCAGAAAGCAAATCCTTGTTTTTCTTGAAATTCCTAAATTGAGATTCCCCCAAATCTGAATATAATAAATTCTTGTTCTTAATTACCCTTTCAAAATTTATACCAGGCATAGATACTGCAACTTCCATCCCTTCTATTGCTTCCTGAACAGATTTTTTTTCAGATTCTATATTTTTTATCTTTCCTACTTTCTCCCCATTTTCATCTATTAAATGGACTTGCTGTTTTAATTTTCCTGCTTCAACTTTTACTCCAAAAATTGCAGGGCTCGTATTTCTAAAAACATATTGATGAAGAACTTTTAATTTGCAGATTGTTGCAAGTTCCATTAGTCTCTTTTTTTCAATTTCTTTTTGTTTTTCAAGTCTCCATTGGGAAATATCTTCAATTAGTTTGTAAACAACCTCATCTGTCAGGACTTTTATCTTTTTTCCCTGGTCTCTTATAAGCTCTTTTGTATCTTCATCTACTGAAACATTAAATCCAATGATGACAGCATCCAATTCATTTATTTCCAAATTCGCCTTTGCAGAGATTACATCTGTTTTATTTATGTTTCCTATTCCAACCTTTAATACAGGTATTTTTTCCTGTTCTAATAAAAGTAAAAGTGCTTCTATGCTCCCAAGAGAATCTGCTTTTGCAATTATTCCATATTTTTTGGTTTGTATTTTTTCTGAAATCTCCTTTTTGAATTTTTCTTTTAATTCCTTTAAATTATCTTTATAGATTTCAAAAGGCATTCCAGGAAGAATTTCTTCTTTTTCAATTAATTGCATTCTTATTCCTGTTGAAGCACGAACCGAATCTTTTGGTTTGAATTTTGCACAGAGAGATTCTATTTCTTCCAAAACCCTTATTTTGGTTACTATAGGGTCCTTTTCTGTATTAAAATTTGCAATTGCTATTTCATCTGATTTATTTAATTCTCCGTCGTATAATATTGCTTCAATATAGTTCGTTGATTTTTCTTTTTTTATTTCTAGCATAACTCCCCTCGCATCTTCCCCAATTTTTAATTTATCAGAAAGGTATTTCTGGCTTAATCCGCAAAGCATCATTACTAATTCTGGAATTCCTTCTTTTGTTCTTGCAGAGCAGGGAATCATTGCAATTTTTTTTGTAAAATCAGATATATTATAGTATAAATCTGCGTCAAAACCATAGCTGTTTAAAGAGCCAATTATAGTCATATACCTTTCATCAAAAGTTTGCTTAACATTTCTTGCCTGAGATTCTACACTTTCTTTTAAGGGGTCATCTGAATTTGCCCTCCACCCAGAAATATTATCAATCTTATTAAGAGCAATTAGAAAAGGTGTTTTGTTTAATTTTAAAATTTGAATGACTTCTGCTGTTTGAGGTTTTATCCCCTCATTTATGTCAATTACAAGGATAGCCAAATCTGCCAGAGAGCCTCCTCTTTTTCTAAGATTGGTAAATGCTGCATGTCCTGGAGTGTCAATTAATAAAAATCCCGGAATATTTAATTTTATTCCAGACTTGTCAATCAAGGGGCAGGCTATTCTTAATTGATTAAGAGGGTAAGAAGTGAAAGATATTTTTTGAGTTATCCCTCCTTTTTCTCCTTCCTGAACACAGCTACCCCTAAGGCAGTCTAAAATTGAGGTTTTTCCATGATCGACATGCCCGCATACTGTGACAATTGGCTGACGTATTTGAGTTTTCATTAAAAAGAGAAGATTAAACCTCTTAAAAATCTAACTAAAAAGAAATCTAAACCCTTCTTGGCATTTCAACTTTAGAACCGCATCCAGGACAAGCTTTTATAGAATTTTCAAAAACTTTTCCACATCTAAGGCATCTTATGTTGACTCTTTTTTTTTCTACAACTGCAGTATAACCTGGTTTTTTTGAAAGAAGTTTTCCTAATGAATTTGCAAAATTTCCACTTTTTTGAAGTTCCCCCATCCTCTTTTGTATCTCGTTTGCTTCCATATTATTACCTCCTTCACCTAATGTAAATTAAAAGTAAACAATAGAAATTTATTTTTAAATCTTTTGTTTGTTTTTTTCCGCTCTTGCAAAATTATAAAAATGTCCTTTTTGTTTAATTTATATGGGAATGGGGTTCTTTAGAAAAGAACCTACAGTGGTAGAAAAAGAAAGAAAATAGAATAAAAAAATGAAAATAAAAACATTAGAAGATTTGAAGGAATTTTATAATTTAAATTTGGAAAAAGTTCTTTTGGATATTAAAAAATCCAAAGCCAAATTAGTTCTGCTTCAATTTCCAGACGGGCTTAAGCCCTATGCTACTTCTATTGTAGATTATCTGGATAAAAAAACTTCTGGAAAAATAGAATTTCTGATTTGGTTTGGAAGCTGTTATGGTGCTTGTGATACTCCTGTTGGACTTGAAAAAATAAAACCTAAAATTGATTTGATTATACAATTTGGGCATAATGAAAAAATGCCTGAATATTAATTAAATTCCAGCAATTCTTAAATAGTCTTTTTAATAAAAATTGATATGAGTGAAAAATTAACCCCAAAACATCTGGAAGTTTTATTAAATTTAGCAATGAATAAAGAACCAATGAATTATCAAAAATTTCTTCCAGATTTAAATCCTGTATTAGATTTAATTGATTATCATTTAATTAACAAAATTGGTAAATCTTATGAATTAAGTGTTCTCGGGAGAGAATCTTTTAATAAAATATTGCAATATGCTTCAAAATATTTTGAAAAGAAGATGAACTCTAATTAAATCCAGCCAAGAAGCAATCCCATTCCTACTAAGAATAATAATACACCTGCAATCAGATGAAGTTTTCTTATGTTTCTTTCTTTCCACCCCGAAACATCTTCAACTCTCGTAAATCCTAAATAGACAATTGCGACTATGATAATCATTGGAATTACAAAAATTAGATTGTAATACAAAAGCCAAGGAATTGAATTTAGGAAGCCGATTTCAGAGATAAGTCCGGATGCAACTATATACGGACCTATTGTGCACGGCAAAAGGAAAAGAGTTACTAAAAATCCGATTATAAATGCGCCTGTAGTAGAACTTACTTTTGAGATTATTCTCTTTACTTTTGGTCTCATAAAGATGGGCATTTCTGTTCCTAAACTTCCGGCTTTATAATAAAAAAAATCTTTTATGTTAAGTGCTCCTAAAATCATTGCTAATATTGCCAATCCATTGTAAACATAAACCGAATTATTTCCAAGAAATTCTGCAAATGTTTTAAAAAATTGAATTAATATTAATCCATAAAAAACATATCCCAGAAAAACTGCCGAGACAAAAGCAAATCCCGAATGAAGTATTTTTTTTCTTTTTTCTGGATTTTGAATTAAGATTTCCATAAGAATCATTGCAAGGACTGCAATAGCGCATGGATTTACAGAATCTGCTAATGCAAGCAGAGTTATTCTTCCAAGAGTAAATGTTTCCGATATCATTTAGCACCCAGTTAAGGTTTGCAAGGTTTCAATTGATTGAACCCCTTCGTATTTTTTATTATTTATTATCCAGGTGGGTGTTCCTGTTATCTCTGTGCATTTGTTCTGGTCAAAAAAACAATCCACTACAGTTAGATATTGATAATTCTCTCCAAAAATTTCCTCCTGAACTTCGCAGAAATGACAACCTAATCTAGAATATAAGACTGAATTTTCTCCAATGCATCTTGTAATTTCTTCTGTTGTTTCTGGTCTATCTCTATCTAATAAAAGAAAAGCAAGCGCAATTATAGCTAGAATTATAATAACTGTTAGGATTAAATCTCTTGATTTTCTCTTCATTTAATTATATAAAGAGAATTGGTTTTTAAGGTTTTGGAAAATAATTTTTTAGTAATCAGGTAATTCTTCATTAACTTGTTGTTTCTTTTTTGGACTTTCTTTTGGTTCAGAGCTTTCAACTTCTGTCATATCTTCTTCTGTTACAGAATTAATCATTTCTTTGAATCTTTCAAAGTCTGATGAAAGAATTCTAACTCCTGCTTTGGTAAAACCAGTATATCTCTCTGAGGTTACAAATTCCCTTATTGTTAATCCTTTCCTACCCCCAAAATCATCTACTCTCACCATTATCTCTGAGGTGTCGTTCTTTCTTATTTTTCCTATGTCTTTTTCCATAATTAATTCAAATAAGCTCCTTTTATAAATGTTTTTGCGTTAAAAAATAAGAATTCTTAGGATTTAATTAGATAATCTAAAGAATATAACTTTATATATTTGAGATATCTTTATATTTTATGAGAAAAGATTGTCCAAAGTGTCATGGAACTGGAATGGTTAAAGAAGAAGATGGAAGTGTTCATACTTGCTGGGATTGCCTTAGGGATGGAAGTATGGATGTTCATTCTGACAAAGTTGCAGATTCTAAGATAAGAGTATAAGAAGAATTTAAGAACTTTTAGAATTTTAAAATGATTTTAAAAATTTTACTCCATAGTATCCTATCACTGCTCCCACAGAGTAATTTGCTAGACAAATACTAGAGTTAATTAAATTAGCATTTTTCTTCCATTTTTCTTTATTTTGGGTTCTATTGTATTGAATTTTATCCGCATATGTTATAGAGCTTATTCCAATTCCCGCAAAACCCAAAAGAGAGATTTTCTCCAGTGAAGATAATTCTACATTTCCCCCTGCAGCCAGCCCCCCTAGAATTGCTCCTGTAATTAAAGAAAGGGGTCTTAATTTCAACTCAGACATTATTTTCTTTTTGTCAATTATTTTCATACTTTTTACATTAAATTATACTTTTTAAGAATTATCATTTCAGAACAGTTGCTTTTATAATTATAACATTTTCAAGAGGTCTATCATTTGCATCTGTTTGAACTTTTGCAATTTTATCAACAATATCCATTCCTTTTATTACCTCTCCAAATGCAGGGTGTTTTGTATCTAAATAATTATTATCTGCTAAATTTATGAAAAATTGTGAGCCACCTGTATTTGGACCTGAGTTTGCCATTGAAATTGTTCCCCTGTTATTTTTGTTTCCGCTTTCATGGGTAAATTCGTCTTTAATTTTATAGTCTGGTCCTCCTCTTCCCGTTCCTGTTGGATCTCCACCCTGAATCATGAATCCCTCTATAACTCTATGAAAAATCACCCCATCATAAAATCCTTGACTAGCTAATTTTTCAAAATTTCCTGCTGTAATTGGCATATCATCATAAAGAAGTAGGACTATGTCTCCATAATTTGTTTCTAGTTTTACCTTTGTCCCAGATTGTGTTACATATCCTGTCATCTTTGAAACCGTAAAAGTTGCTATTAAAAGCAAGATTAGAAATAATACAATTCCGAAAGTTTTTAAATGCATAGTTTATGAACGATTTTATTTTTTTTAAAGGTTTTGATTGAGCTTTAATTTGATTTTATAATTACTATCCAGCAAAAGATTTAAATACTATAGCCCTCTATAGCTTACTATGGTTACAACAATACAAATTGATGAAAAACTGAAATCCAGATTAGATAGTTTAAAGGTTCACCATAGAGAAACTTATAACGAATTAATTTTAAGGTTAGTTAATGGGTGTTCTCCCAAGGAGGCTGATAGAGAGAGTTTAATTGAAACAATCGAGGTTTTATCTGATCCTGAAATGATGCGTGGAATAAGGGGGGCTCTTGAGGAGGGAAGTAGAGGTATTCGTGGAAAGACTCTTAAAGAATTGGAAAAGGAATTTGATTTAAATGTATGAGATTATTTTTAGAACACCCGCTCAGAAATTTCTTAAAAAATTAGACCCTTTTATAAGAAAGGAGATTTTGAAAAAAATAAAAAAACTTGAAGAAAATCCTTTTATCGGAGAACCTCTTGTGGGAAATCTTTCTGGTTTGTGGAAATTACGCTATGATAAATACAGGATAATTTATGAAGTTGAAGATGAAAAGTTAATAATTTTTGTTTTGAATATCGGACATAGAAAGAATGTTTATGGATGAAAATTAATCCTTCATTTTAAATCAAGTTTTTCTTTCACACAATTCTCGAGTGATTGAAGTTCCTCCGGGGAAACTTTTTTAGCATATAATCTTTTTAGGTTTCCAACAAATCTTGTAAGATATGCTTGTTCCATATCTACTCCAAATTCTTGAGCAAGCCAAGCAGAATAAACTAAAAGGTCTGGAATTACTTTATTTTTAATATCCTCTTGAGAAACATTTTCTGCATGTTCTTCTATATCATGAATATAATCTGCTAATCTTCCAATCAACTTTCCCATATGAGCATAAGTATGTCTTACCTTATCAAAACCGACAAACCCTTTTTGGGCTATAAATCTGTTATCATAATCTCTTTGAAGTTCTTGTAAATCTTTAAGTGTTAAATTAGGGTTTCTTTTTAAAATATCTTCAAAGCTCATATATTTTCCTACTAAATTTAATTAATAAAGATATGTATTCTAAAATTAAATATTCCTATTTTTAATCCTTCATCTCAATCTTGATATTGACGGATTTTGGAATTTGCATTCTCATTATATGATGTAGAACTTTTTCATTTGCAGGAATGTCAATCAGTCTTTTATGAATTCTCATCTCATATCTGTCGAAAGTTGCTGTTCCGTTTCCGCATGGAGATTTTCTTGTTGTGACCTTTATCTTCTTTGTTGGAAGGGGGACCGGTCCGCTTATAGTTATCCCTGATTTTTTGGCTATTTCTTTTACAGATTCGCAAATATTATTGAGCATTGTTATATCTGTGCTGTTCAGCTTTATTCTTACTCTTGTCATATTAGATTTATTGAGGAGTGGTTTAAAAAGCTTTTTATAGGATTATTCACTTGTCTTAAGGAGGCGATTAATTTGGAACAGATATTCATTCAATTAGCAGTTATTCTTTTAGTGGCATTTATTGTCTCATATATTGCAAATTTGTTCAAGCAACCCATACTGATCGGGTATATACTTGCAGGTGTTTTGATAAGCCCATTCATTATAAAATTCGGTTTTGAAACTGATGTTATAAATGCTCTCTCAAAATTTGGAATCGCTTTTCTTTTATTTATGGTTGGATTACATCTTAATCCTAAAAATTTGAGGGAAATAGGGATACCTTCATTGGTAATTGGGTTGGCAGAAATTGTATTCACTTTTGGAGTCTCATTTTTTGTGGCATATAAACTATTTGATTTTAATCTTTTGAGTTCTATGTATATTGGTATAGCCCTTTCGTTTTCAAGCACAATTTTAATTATGAAGATTTTATCAGATAAACAAGATCTAGAATCTTTATATGCTAAAATAGCTATAGGTGTTTTAATCGTGGAGGATTTGGTTGCTGCAGGCATCTTAATGTTCATTTCATCAACTTCAGGTGCAGGCGCTTCTTCAGGACTTGCTTTATCCAATATTTTTATTGGGCTTGGAATTATAATTGTCTTGCTGTTAATAGGTCATTTTATTCTCCCACGATTTACAAAGGGAATAGCAAAATCACGTGAATTGCTTTTCTTATTTTCAGTATCCTGGTGTTTCATAGTTGCCGCCTTGTTTAATTATTTAGGTTTTTCCATAGAAATAGGCGCTTTAGTTGCAGGAATTGCTCTTTCAATGACCCCTTATAGTCCAGAGATAAGTTCCAGAATAAGCCCATTAAGGGATTTCTTTTTAGTAATATTCTTCTTAATATTTGGATTTAATGCGGATTTTTCTGGGATAGGAAATATAATTATTCCTTCATTGATATTCTCTATTATAGTTTTGTTATTAAAACCTGTAATTGTTATGTCTGCTTCTGCTTTATTTGGATATACTAAAAGAACAAATTTCTTAGCAGGAACGTGTTTAGCTCAAATATCAGAGTTTTCTTTGATTATACTCTTTTTAGGGGTTTCTTTGGGGCATATAGAAAATAATATTCTACAGATTATCATACTTACAATGATTATAACAATATTCTTATCAACATATATAGTAACTTACTCCCAGAAGTTTTATGAGAAGATGAAAGGATTTGCAAGTCTTTTTGAAAGAAAGAATATAAGGAATAAAGATAAGTTGCTTGAAAAAGAATATGATGCAATGCTTTTTGGATATAATAGGATTGGATTTAGCATACTTAATTCTTTGAAAAGGTCCAATAAGAAATATTTGGTAGTTGATTTCAATCCAGAAACAATACGTAGATTAAATAAGCTTAGGGTTCCCGCATCATATGGAGATGTTGATGACCTTGATTTTTTGAATGAATTGCATTTAAATAAACTACAACTTGCAATTTCAACCGTTCCCGATTACGAAACTAATAGTGTTTTAATAAGTGAGATAAAGAGGGTGAATAAAGAAGCAATAATAATCGTAAGAGCGCATACAATAGAAGATGCCCTTGAATTGTATAAGAAAGGTGCAAATTATGTAGTTACCCCCCATTTTCTAGGTGGAGAGTATGTTTCTAAAATGATTGTGGATTTGAAAAATGATGAGAGAGGATATGAAGAGGAAAAGGAAAAACATATAAAAATGCTTAAAGAAGCTGCAAGAAAAGGAGAAGAACATCCCAAGGTATAAGCTGAATTTTAGTGATTATTATTTGACCTTTTTTATCTTTTTTTTGTCTTCATCTTCTTCATCCGCGTCCTCGCTTTCATTTTCTTCATATTCATCATCTTCATCATCTTCTTCATCCGAATCTTCGTCTTTATTAAAATCTTTTAAGCCCAAAGAATAGAGCAGAAGATCAAATGCTCTCAGAACTATTTCAAGAGCAATTATAATCAGGATATAACTGAGTATACTTCCAAAGAAAGAAGGCAATTGTGAAACTTTACTCAAAATTTCCTGGAAATCAAAAAATCCTTTTTCAGTCATCGATACTGCTAAAAGTGTAAATGGAAGAAGCTTTGCCAATTCTTTTGATAATTCTTCTCTATAATAAGCAGTTGCTCTAATGGCAACAATAATTACAGTAGAAATTAAAAGCACTGTCTGAACTTCTAATCCTTTTGTCAGGAAAAGGAGAAAAAAAGTAAAAACCGTGAACCAAGAAAGAACCAAGAAAGGCAGTATAATCATATATTCTAAAAGATAAAATATACCTTCTAAAAACTTAACAAGAACTGGGTGCGAAGATTTATTGTATTTATTTAAGTTTAATTTAATTATGTTCTTCTTGGCCATTATTGTGTATACTTTCCAGACAAAAATGCAGAAAAGAGTTACTAATACAATAAGGAAAAGAATGTTCAGAAAATTCTGAAGCCAAGGAGGAAAATTGAAAATAATCTGATTATATATTTCTGAAACCTGAGAACTAATGTTTGTTACACCTCCTACCATGGTATAATTTAGCACAGATTATTTTTAAAGGTTTGTTTAATAAAATTTAAATACAACGCTTCTCTAGCCTTTTTATGATTGATATAAAACTCTTGCGTGAAACTCCTGCTCTTGTTAAAGAGAATATCAAGAAGAAGTTTCAGAATGACAAGCTCAAACTTGTTGATGAAGTTATAACTCTGGACACAAAATGGAGGAAACTTAAGTATGATGAAGATATTCTGAGAAGCGAAAGAAATGCAATTTCTCAAAAAATTAATGAGCTTAAGAAATTCAAAAAGAATGCAGATAAAGAAATAAAGCAAGCCAAAAAAATTCCTGAGGAAATTGAACAAATTGAGGAAAAGAGAAAGAATCTTGAAGAAGAAATAAAAAAAATAATGTATAAAATTCCAAATATAATTCATTCTTCAGTTCCAGTCGGAAAAGATAGTTCTGAAAATGTTGAATTAAAGAAGATAGGAAAACCAGAGATTCCAAAATATGAAATTTTTAATCACGCAGAACTAGCAGAGAAAATTGAAGGAGTTGATTTTGATTCTGCAAGAGAAACTTCAGGAAATGGGTTTTATTATTTGATGGGAGACCTGGCTGTTTTGCATTCTGCGATGATTGCGTATGCAAGAGATTATATGATTAAACAAGGATTTACTTATGTTATCCCCCCTTTTATGATAAGAAAAAGGGTTGTTGAAGGAGTTATGAGTTTTGCTGAAATGGAAAACATGATGTATAAAGTTGAGGGTGAAGATTTGTACTTAATCGGAACTTCCGAGCATTCAATGATTGGAAAATTTATAGGAAAAACGCTTATAGGAAAAGAACTACCAGTAACTTTAACCAGTTATTCTCCCTGCTTCAGAAAAGAAGTTGGCTCTCATGGAATAGAAGAAAAAGGATTTTACAGATTGCACCAATTTGAGAAACAAGAAATGATTGTAATATGTGAACCTGAAGATTCTTATAAATGGTATGAAAAAATGCTTTCTTATACAGTTGATGTTTTTAAAAGTCTGGACATTCCAGTGAGAGTTCTTGAATGCTGTTCTGGAGATTTAGCTGATTTAAAAGCAAAGTCTGCAGATGTTGAAGCTTGGAGCCCAAGGCAGAAAAAATATTTTGAAGTTGGTTCCTGTTCAAATTTAACAGAAGCCCAGGCACGAAGATTAGATATAAAAATAGATAATAAAGGCAAGAGATATTTTGCACATACATTGAACAACACAGTCTTGGCTTCTCCAAGGGCATTAATCGCATTGATGGAAAACAATCAGCAAAAAGATGGCTCAATAAAAATACCTAAAGTTCTTCAGCCGTACATGGGTGGAAAAAAAATTATTGAAGAAAAAGTAAAAAGTAAAAATGGTAAATCTTGAATTCCCATTAAAATATTTTTCCTTAAGGAGCAATCTGAATAAGACATTATTAGAAAGAAGAATTGCAAAATTATATGGAGAAGATTATAATACCCGAGCCTTGGATACTCTTAAAGAATTTAATCCTAAATCTTACAGAAATTTAACTAGATTAGTTGGGTTTGCTATACGTAAAAAAAGAAGGGAACAAAATAGGAAATATATTTCAAATCTTATTGATTTTCTTAAGTAAATATTTGCCTATTTAAATTATGAGAATATGTGCTTAACTGCCTTGTTAATCCAATAAATTGCAAACCCAGAATCAACAACCGCAACTACAATAAGAAACTGGGAGGTTTTATATTCGACTGAAGTTAAAGGCCAATAGATAATGCAGATGAACAAAGCAATTGCTATTACTGTATAAAATATAGCCCAAAATATCGCCTTTTTCATATATGAAATAGTAAACTGCTGGTTTTAAATCTTGCTTTTTATTATTTCATAAATTTCAGGGTGGTAGCTTGGTTTAATCATCCGAACATGGAAAAAATCAACTCTGCTACAAGTTCCATTTACATAAATATTTTCAGCACCTTCTAAAAAAGAGCTTTCATTCTTTACAATCCCATCTCCTTCAACACCTTCAATAGGACATCCAATTCCTATTATATTATAAACCGGAATATTTGGAAGAGAAGCATTATTTAATTCTGCCATGAATGAGCTATTTTTATTCATCTCGCTGCATTCAATATCTGCCCCAAATACAGGGCAGGATTTAAGTATAAAGCCATCTATTCCATGGTTTGGACCCCCAACAAGAATAACTTTGTCCAAATTTTCTTCTCCATATGTTTGCATATAACTTCTTGTAACTAAGCATCCCATGCTATGCGCAACAATAATCACTTTGTCTTTTCCTGTCAGATATTTCACATTATAAACTATTTCATTTAAGCGAGAAGCATATGTGTTTATACTCTCCCATTTAGAATCTAAGATAAAAGAATTTTCGTCTGTCACCAAGGTATCTATGTAATAAGTTACTTCCACAACCACAGGATTGTTTATTCCTCCTAGATAGCCTTTAGATATCTCGTCATATTGGCTCTCATAAAAATATCCTGCATTAAGGTATCCGTCTTTTTCAAGAGTTAGAGCCATATCACTGAATGCCTCCATACTTAATTCAGCAGATAATTTCTCATTAAAACTATGCCCATGAACTAAAATTACTGGGTAATTAGAAGAAGAATCATCTAGGCAAGAATAGCATTCTTTATTGAAACAGCAGATTGGGGGGGGTTCTGACAAACTAAAATTTGAAGAAGAATTTGCATAATCAATGAGAATTTTTTCTATATCCATTGGGTGAATAGGAATTTGAATTTTTTGATCCCCTAAAATCTCTTCAATAGATTCATTCTGAAGAAGAAGCAAAATATTTTCTTCATCTGCTTTTAGTTGATTGAAAAGGAGAATTTTATTTTCCAGCGTGTCTTTTTTCTTAATTTCTGTTATCACCGAATTGAATTTTATAATAAATGCTTCAAAAGCGGATATAGAAGAATTAGTAAAATTATATTCTTCTAGCAAAAGCAGGTCTTCGTGCATTGAACTTAAATTATCAATAATCAGGTTATAATAGGTTAAAGTATTTATCAGAGAAGTATTTAATTCATTAATTAATACGCTTCGTTCATCAACTTTTTCTTTTATACTTGAAATCTTGGTTTCTGGAATGGAATATTCTTGCTTTTCATATAATGTGTTAAGTTCATTAATTTCCAATAAAATGGAATTGGAACTTTCTTTAATAAAATTTGATTTGCGTTCGGCTTCTGATAAATTCAAAGAGGAATAGCTAAAGTTTAATTTATTTAAGATGATTTCTGCATTGTAAAATTCTCTATTTATCTCTTCTGTTTTATTTTTTAATTCCTCCTTTTTTATTTTTTGAGCTTCGTTTAGCTCATAATTCACAGAGATAATCTCAGTTCGGAATTTGGATAAATCGCTATTAACATAACAGAATCTTTGCTCGCGAATTGTATTACATTCCAGGGTTAGTTTGTATAATTTTTTTCCAAATTTATCCTCTTCTGGTCTTAAAAGGTAATTCTTTGAAAAGGGGGTTGAGACTCCAATGTACATATTTTCATAATCAACAATGCTGTCTTTTGCCAAATCTTTTAGAGTAATAGAACAATTTGCACTGCAAAAAGGATTTATGAGAACCTTTGCTTTTACATTAAATCCTTGTTCTTCTCCATTTTTTAATACAAAATTTTGGTCTTTTGTATCAAGGGAGATAAGCAAATCATTGCCAACTAATGCCTTGATGTATAAATAAAAATTGAAGAATATAGGTATCGAGATAATCATAAGTATGAATGCAATTTTATAGATTCTCTTTCTTTTTCTCTCTTTTTCTTCTTTGGTCTTTTCTTTTTTTGGTTTATTACCAACATCTAAAGAGGTTATTTTTGAAAATAATACGATAAGATCAAATATTAGAATCCCCCCCACAACACTGATAATTATTGCCTTTGTGGTTTCAGGAAGGTCTAATTTGAAAAAAATAATTAATAGTACAATTGCAAAAATCAGCATAATTCTCCCAATCCACCTCATAGTATTAATTAAGATTGAGGGTTTAAATTACTTTTTGGAAGGAAAAATATAGTAAATAATAAAGATAACATAAATTCTTAAAAATGTCAAAAATAAACAATTTTTATGAAAAGAATAGGAATTATCGGTTCTGGACCAGCAGGTATTTTTTCTGCACTTGAACTTTCAAAAAACAACCCTGATTTTGAGATAACTATATTTGAAAAAGAGTCTTATTCTTCCGGGGGGATGATTAATGATTGCAAGTTAAATTTATCCTATAAAATAGGAATGGATCTTGATGTTTTAAAAATATCTCCTTCAAAAGCAGAGGAACTCATTTCTTATGTAGATAATCTTTTTTTAGAGCATGATGCTTCAAATGAACTTTATGGGTTAAATGAAAATGAAATAAGAAAATTGCAGGATAAAGCAAATCTTTGTGGATTAGAATTAATAGATGCAAAACAAAGACATATAGGAACAGACAATTCCAAAAAGTTAATTGATAATTTTAAAGAAACTCTGATTAAAAGGAATGTAATTATCAAGACAAATACCCTTGTTAAAGACATAATCAAAAAACAGGAAAATGGTTTTGGAATTATATTCTCAAAAGAAGATAAAGAGGATTTTTCTGAATTTGATTATCTAATTTCTGCCCCAGGAAGAGCAGGTTCTATATGGTTTAGAGAAAAAGCAGATAAATTAGGTATAGAATATTTGTGGGGTCCTGTTGATGTCGGTGTAAGAATTGAAATACCAAAGGAATATTTCGAGGACTTAACAAATGTAATTTATGACCCTAAATTATTAATGGACAGTCAAGATAAAGAATTCACAAGGACATTTTGCACGAATCCAGGAGGGAGAATAAGGGTAGAAAGATTAATTGAAAATGGGGAGACATTTAATATAATCAATGGAGATGCGAACAAGAATTCAAAAACAGAAAATACTAATTTTGCAATTCTAACAAGGTTTTATTTGACAGAACCTTTAGTTGATACAAGAAAAGAAGGATTAGAACTAGTGAAGAGAGTAAATAGGTATGGGGGAGGAAAACCGCTTGTTCAAAAAATGGGGGATTTTTTTGCTAATAAAAGAACAAAAAAAGAGAACCTTTTAGGAAATGGACTAATTCCTACACTTAGTAATTCTTCTGTTACACAAGGAGACATTAATTTAGCTTATAGCTATAAAGTAGTAAGCAAAATAAAAGAGTTTATTCGCAGATTAGACCATCTTGTTCCTGGAGTAATGCAAGAAAGCAATTTAATTTATGCCCCCGAAATAAAGTTTTATGAAACAAATTATGTGACAAATTTAGACTTAGAAACAAATATCAAAAATCTTTTTGTTGCAGGTGATGGTGCAGGCAAATCAAGAGGAATAGTTGGTGCTGCAATGACAGGAATAATTGTAGCAAGGGGTATTTTAAAGAAAGAAGGAATTGAGTTTAAAGAATAAATATAGAAATTATTTTATCCTTTTTTTATTTCAAGTTTTGTCATGTCTTCCAGAGGAAAAGGGTTTTCATCAGTGTCTGTTCCCCAGACTCTATTTTGATTATCCATCCAATAATATTCTGCTCCGCTATCCACAAAACGAGTGTCTCCTGTTTCAGAATTGTAAACCTCTTCAACACCCAAAATGGTCTTGCTCCATTCATTGTTTATTCTATCCTGACTTTGGCTTCTATATTCAAATGAAGAAGCTATTGTTTCTGAAATCGAATCTTGTGTTGAGGAAATTATCCCTGCTCTTTTGTTAACTTCTTGTGCTTCTTTAGCTGCCCATGAAGGATTTACCCTAAATGTTTCTGCTGATTTTAAAACAAGATATTCTGTTTCGTTGAAAAGAGATTCAGGAGAAGAATATCCAAAAATACTTACCATCCAGATTCCCATACCAGAAGGTTCAATCAAATAGATATAAGCAATTATTTTATTTGTCGTGGGGTCTGCTCCGAAATTAGAAGTATAAGTTATTTCCGCTGCAGATTGTTGTGTAACTAAAGGTCCTGGATTTTCGACTATTAAATCGGGGCGTTCAATAGTTTCTACAATTTCTGTTTCAATGCTTAATCCCTGAACAATTTCTTTTAGAAAATCATCCGCTTCAGTGTATCTTTTTACAAGCATTGGAGTTGAGAATCCTCCTGATGGGTCATAATAACTTCCTTCAGGAAATCCTGCAAAGGTAAGCAAATCATTTGGGGTTGTATAAATTGCAAAGGGGCTTAAAAAAATAAACTGCTGATTTTTAGGGGACATTACCATTAATTTTATCCCTGCATCAATATACGGACGAATTAAACCAGAATCTTCTGATAATGTCCATCCTCCTGGAATTTGAACTGAAAATGCGTTTTCTTTGGGGTCTGTGAAGTTATAGAAGGTGTATTTTGGTTCATATAATACTGCTCCTTCTTTAATTTCTGGATTAGTAGCTGGGGGAAGAATGGTGCTTTCATCACTATTATCATTCATAGAATTGTCTTTTGGGTTCGAGCCAATAAGCGCGAGTATTGTGATTACCACGGCAATTCCTAAAATAATGAGAAATACTTTTAACCTTTTGTTCACTTTTACCCCTTTTTTCATTGATTATTATAGTAACGGAATATTAAAAATGTTTTGAATTTGGGTTTTTGAGAGGATGGCCCTGATTGAACGTGCAGAAAACAAGTAACGCTCGTCTTAATTTATCTTATTTTATATAGGAGATTGAGCTTTTTAAAATGGAGCGACTATTTGATGAATGCGGAATTAAAGTTGAGAAGTATGTTCAACTGCAGCAGCATGCATATCTTTAGCTTGATAAATTCCTCTTCCAACAATTCCATGGAATCTATCACCTGCAATCTTAGTAGCATCCTCTATTTTTCCACCTTGGGCAACAAATCCTGGAGCATAGAATACAGGAGAAACTCCCTCTGCTTCTACAACATCTTTAACTTGCTTTATAACACCTGGTTTATTTCCCGGAACAACAAAATTATTTACTCCTGCTCTTGCCGCAATTCTATACATATCTAAAGCACCTTCATCTGTAATAAATCCCCCTTCACTAACAGCATAAGCTGGATGAGTCATTCTTCCACCAACAATAACATTTAATCCATTATCTAAAGCATGATAAATCCAAGCTCTCTCTGTTTCAGGACCTGCTTGTGGAAAAAATATAACCGTATCAACTCCAGATCTTTTCATTAATTTTGCATAATTTTTACCAGTATCAGGAATATCTGTTCCTGCTTTTTGATGATCATAAATTATTGGTTTATCTGTATGCTTTCTTGCTGCAGCAACTACTGCAGGAAGACCAAATCCTAATCCCAATTCAAATCCTATTTTATATCCTCCAATTCCATCAACATCAGCAGTTTGTTTTACTAACTCTTCAAATTGTTCTAATGTTTCAACATCGCATGCAGGGATAACGCTTCTGTCTCTTCCAATTATTTTTTGTTCTAACCCTCTCCCAATTGCAGAACGAGCTTCTTTTGTTCCATAAACATTTACATAATTTGCTAATCTTTCTAAAGCTCTATCCGAAACTAATTTTCTTTCTTTTAATATATTGTAAACATCAACAGCATTTACAATAGAAATCACTTGTGTTCCGGTTTTTTCCTGATATTCTGCAATAGCTTCCCTGCTATCAATTGCCACTTCTTGTCTGTCAACTGCAATTGCAAGTAATGGAAGATTTGCCCTACCTAAACTTTTCATAAAAGTATTTGCTTCATATTTTGCATCACCTGCTGTAAAAACATCATCTAATTGAATAATAGCATCATCAACTTTTGGAGCTCTTCCTACTGTTAGTTTTTTTATTCTATCTTCTGGACCTAAATTTGTAGCTTCTCCATGAGTTTTTTCATCTTTTCTTGAAAAGAACCATCCAACATTATTCTTTTTTGCAGCCATAGCTATTGCAGTTGATGTAACTAGTCCCACACCTTTATCGGGGATTCCATACAAAACATCTGCCTTAACCCCAGAATTAATTATAGCATCTGCATAAAAATTAGCAAGAGCACCTGATGTTTTACCCTCATTAAAATCTCCTATATTAACAAACCAAGGAGAAATTCTCTTACTTTTTAATGTTCTATCATCAGAAGGATTTTCAAAAACTTTCAATGCACCAGTTTTTAATAAAAAATCTATAAATTTTACTTTATATTCTTCCATTAGTCATTAAATAAAATTTGCTTTTTAAAGATTATTCTTTTAAAATATAATCTTCAATAAATTTTTATTTCATAAATTTTTAAATAGTACTAATTTTCTTATGTTTTATGGAGATTATTAGGAGATTTTTAGAAGAAAGTTATTTATTATTTAAACCTCTAATTTTCGCAGCAACAAAAAACAATCCAGAAATAGCACATAATTTTATCATTAACAAAGCGAATTATTTGAATGAGAAAAATTTGGACAAATTTCTTTTTGATTGTTCAGTAAATAAAAAATATTCTGGTTTAGAACTTTCTCCTGCTGCTGGATTTAATAAAAATGGAGATATTCATCCTTTATTTTTAAAATATCTGGGTTTTGAAAGAGTTGTTGTTGGAACAGTTACTCATGACTTTTGGGAGGGAAATCCAAAACCATCAATTATGAGATACCCTGAATCAGAATCTCTTGTTAACTGGATGGGTCTTCCTGGAAAAGGTTCGAAAAGAGTAGCAGAAAAACTTCAAAGTTATGGAAATTATAATGTTCCATTAACAATTAATTTAATGTCAACACCACAAAAACAGGGAAAGGAATTAATGAAGGATTTGGAAGGAACAGTTTTAGATTTAAGAGATATTAAAGGAGTAGATAGATTTGAATTAAACATTTCCTGCCCAAATACCCACAATAAAAGCGGGAAAATGGATTCTAGAAGTGAATATCAGGAACAAATTGGAGAAATGTTATATACGCTGAGAAAATTAATCTTACCCTCACAAGAATTATACTTGAAAGTCTCCCCTGATTTAGATATTGAAGGAGTTGAGGAGATAATTTCTGTAATTAAAGAGCACACAATTAAAGGAATTGTATCAACTAACACTACAACAAATCATGACCCAAGATATATCGCAGATTCTCCAGGAAAAGGAGGAGCAAGCGGAAATGCTGTTTATGAATCTTCTTTAAAAGTTCAAAAAATGTTTAATAAACTTAAAGATAATAATCTAAAAATTATTGCATGTGGGGGAATAGATTCTATTGAAAGATTAAATGAGAGATTAAACAATGGAGCAATAGAAATCCAGATTTATACTCCTTTAATCTTCAAAGGTCCAAAATTATTAAGAAAATTAAAAGATAGATAAATTAACTTCCTTCGAACGTTAAATCTTCTTACACATAAAATAAAACTATTGCCGACCGACCGAACGGAAAAAGTGTTAATCCCTTCGTAAAAAGGAGCATCTTTCTTTTTCCAAACGCCCCGACCGGGACCCTATTAAAAGTGATACAACAATAAGATCATCTGAAAAATTTCCAAGCCCATGAAAATTTTTAAATTCCCAAAACAGTATTTTTTCTTTTTTTCTTGATAATTTTATTGCAATTTGTCTACCCATACTTATATCAACAAAACAAAATTTTTAAAATTTTAGAAAAATCTATTCTTCAATATTTTTGTATGGGTCCCATAAATCATTTATTGATAAACTATAACAGGTTCCCCATGCAGGATTAAAATGATGACAAAAATCATTTATATCATCTTTTTCAAAGTTTTTGGGATAATCTTTCATATGTTGTGCAGGCTCTATTCTGTCTAATTTTTTCTCTAAATCTTTATCAGGAACTATTATATTCTTAACTTTCTCAAAAATTTCTTTACCTTTTTCTTTATGAAGCATTACCCTCTTTTTAATTCCATCAGATAAAAAATTATATTCACAAATATAATCAATTTCTTCTGGGGTATACTTTGAGAATTCTGAAAGAAGATATTGAAGACACTTTGTTCTTAAAAGAGCTTGATTTATAGCAAATTCACCTATTCCTGCTTCTTTTTCCAAATAGAATTCTCTTGGTCTTTCTTTTTGAGGATTACTATTTGATTTTATTTCTTTATATTTATTGATAAGATTTTCAATAGTTACAATTTGTTTTTTCATACTTTTTCAAGAAATCCAATATTTTTAAATATTGCTATTTTGTTATTATTTTCAAGTAACAACCACGCCCCGACCGAACAAAGGGCTAGTGTGTGACCTTAGTGAGAATCCATTTATCTCCCACAAACTCGTAAATTTATTATGTTTTTCCATTGCTGTTGTGTGTGATGGGGATGATTTATAAATATTGTCGAGATGGAGTGGATAGGTTATTTATAGAAAGATTATTTTTACATAAAAAACTATTTATATAACCCACATTTCTTTATTTGATGATATATTTTGCCATAGAATTTTATAACCTTGTTCAGATACAAACTTTAACAAAGCAAAAAATTAAGGAGTTATTTGATGGGGTGCATACTGAAGTTCATAACATTTGTAAGCACCATATAAATAATAAAGAGTTTAATAAAACAAAGGAAAACTCCAAAAAGAAACTTAATGATAAAATTAATCAAATAAACCATTTAATATCTCTTTTAAATAAAGAGATTAAAGAATTTAAAGATATTTATGATTTTAAAAAGGTGTCTCGTGTTAAAAGGAACTTAGTGAATTTTGTTAATGAATATGAAATTAGGGGAAAAAATTCATCTTATGACATATTAAAAGAATATGGTGATTTAAAAGAGAGAGTTTTAAAGAGGGGTTGTAGATTTAAGACAGAAGTAGATTTTGGGAAAATGAGGGTGCAACTAGCATTGGAAGAAACGATAAAAGATTTAGAAGATATTAACAAAAAAATTGATTATAAAAATATGCTTTTTTTCAAAGACCAAAATGACAAAGATTTGGTTCTATTAGGATATTATTGGGATTATTTTAAGAACATAGCAAGTCTTTATGGGCTAGGTTATGAAGATCTTGCAGTATTTTTGTCTGGAAATCTCTTAGAAAAATTAGTTACAGATTATATTATCTTACTTATTAAAAAGAAGAAAATTAATTTATCTATCAAAAGATTACATGAAATTAAATTTGAAGATAAAATAAATCTTATACATAACTTTATACTAGAAAAAGAATATTTAAGATTAAAGTCTATAAAGATTGATAGGAATATTCTTGCACATCCTCATTCAAAAAAGGTATCAATTCAAACAAAAAGGGAATCAGAAACACAAATAAAATCTGCCTTTTTCGTATCAAAATATCTCATTAGGCAAATAAGGCAAACTCCATAGACTATTGTTAATATATAAATTTATAATTAACTTACTCTTCTTCTATCTCTTTAAGTAAAGCCTTACCTTTTTCAGAATCAAACTCAACAAATTCTATGCTTGGCTTCTCATGATCAACCTTTCTGAATTGTCTTAGCCTTTCATCTACAGTATATCCTGGTGCATATATGAATAATCACGCATAAATTTTTATACTAAATATGAATAGGTGTTAATAGGTATAAAATGTCAAAAACAACCTGTCCTAAATGTGGAAATCCAAAAAAGCCATGGTTTGAATTATGTTTTGATTGCAATGAAAAAGAAAAACAAAAGCCAACTTGTGAAATTTGTGGTGTAGAAGTCCCAGAAGGATATCATTTATGTACAGAACATTGGAAAGAGAAACAAGAAGAGAAAAAGAAACTAAATCAAATAGATTATGTTAAAGTCAAAAAAGAGACTGATTTTAGAGAGAAATTTGAAGGAAAATTTTATTTTAATGGTCAAAAAGTAAAATCAAAATCAGAATTGCTACTTTTATACTTCTTTGAAGCAAATGGTTTAAGACCCAGATACGAAGATATGATTGATTTAGATGGAAAGGAATACAGACCAGACTTTATAATTGAAAAAGGAGAAAATATAATCATTATAGAACACTTTGGAGGAGATGGGAAGGAGTATAATGGCAAAATGGAAGAAAAGAAAATGGCTTATATGAAATTATGTAAAGAAAATAAAAACTGGTTCTTTATCTGGACAAATGAAGAAGATATGTATAATTTAAAAGATAGGCTGGGGAAAAAACTTAATGAAACTCCTTTGAAACAGACTAGATGGAAATAGAAAGATTTTTTATATGCTAAGCTTATTAAAAACATGGCAAATTCGGAAGATTTAACAAATAGGTTGAATAGAATTCCAAAAAGAGAATTAATTATTCTGTTAAAAGATATCTACAAATCTGATAAAAATCAGTTCATATTAGACCTAGAGTCTATATTAAATATAAAAACAAAGGACCCTTTCCAAAAAATATCTTTACTAAATTCTTCAATGGTTATTGAACTAATAAAAAATAAATCCAGTTCTGCAGGAGTAATGAAAAGTATTGAAGAACTTTACTTTGAATGGTGGCAAAGTAAATCCCCTTCTTTATTCTTTTCAGAGATAAAAAAAGAAAAAGATGACTCATTTTATAAATTAGATTTAAATTCTCAAAAAGACACTATAAATAAATTATTTCTTGAGATAAATAATAAATTTAATGAAAAAAGCTCTCCAGAATTTAAAAATCTGCAGATTGTAAACTATAAGATTATTGATGGAGTCATAGAAATTGAGATAGAATATGAGAGAAAATTGGAATATATAAATCCATTAAATAAGTCTCCTTCCTATATCTATACCCTTTTAGAAGGAATAATTTGGATTTCAAGTATTCAAAAGACAATAATTGCTAAGGTCAATGATTACGCTTTTTTATCTATTTTACTAGAGGGATTAAGAAAAATTTTAAAATGTGATATTGTAAGGTTTAATTTATCAAAAGAATTGGTAAATACCATATTTGGATTTGAAAGCTTAAAAAAAGCGTCATATGTTGAATTAAATCCAGAAAATGAAGAATATCTAGAGAAAAAAGATGTAAGTGATAAGAATTTTTCAAATAAAACAGAAGGAAAATTGCTAGATAATCGTTGTGAAAGACCTTCTTCAATAAATTCCGTTAAATTCTTTCAATCACAAAATACAATTGGAATTCATGAAAAAGGAAATATCAGGATATACAGAGATATTTGTAAAACAGAATTAAAAAGATGGGCTATGAATCTTAATAAAAACATAATTGAAAGCACATCTAAATTTGAAAAAGAAGATTTTAAAACTTATTTAAAAATATTTAACTTTGATGACATTCCTTTATTAGATTCATTTAAAATAAAGGCTAAAGAAATTCTTAGGGAGATTATGGTCTCCTTTTTCAAAGTTAAAAATGAATTCAAAACGGAGCATAAGATTAATTATACAATAGGAGACATTTATAATAATCTTAACGAGTATTTTGACTTTGTTTTCTATCCTGTCTGTAGTGATTGTGGTAATACCAGCTATCTCTGCAATTCTTGTAAATCTATGAATTCAGTAATTATTTCTGGTCCTGGATTGAATTTTAAATGTGAAAAATGTGGTAAAAGGATAAATGAAATAGAAAAAGACATTATTTGCCCTAATGACCCAGCACATAGCTTTTCTGGAAGTCCTTTCACGAATGTATTTGCCGTAGGTAATAATAAATTAATGAACATTATAAATAACATATCCGATTTTATGGATAGTACACAGAAATTTGAAACCAACGATTCAATTATAGTAAAATCTAATTTATTAAAATATAAAAAATCCAATTATAAATATGAATATTTGTTTGATGAAATTACATCTTTTTCTAAGATAAGTAAACTAAAAGATATTCCAGAAACAAATGTAAGGATTCAAATGAAGAATTTAAAAATAATCTCTGAAAAATGTGATTCTTCAAAAAATAGTGAGTTTTGTAGAAATTGTGTTCTTGAACAAAAAGGTTTATGCATTGGCAGATTAGTTGCAGAGTTTGTGGAGGAACCTAAACTTGGACCACATCAGGGCCATGAGTTTGGAGACTTAACTTTTAAAGAAACAATAGATGGAAATCTGGAAACACCTATTTGTTTAATAAAATCATCTATAGGGAGAGCTAATCTAACATTAAGTAATGATGGGGGACTTACTACTCAACTTATGAAATGTTTGATAGATTCAAGAGTTAATTTCATAATAATAATCTCTACTGCAAATATTGAAGGACAACTAAAAGAAATGATAATTAATTTAACAAAACATTATAATAAGAAGATCCTTTTCATAGAAAAAGAGAATATTGCCAGATTAATGTATGATTATCTCAATTTAAAAAAAAATGAGACTTTGGATAATAAAAAAAATTGGTTCTAATTTTTTTTAGCCTTCTCAACCATTCCCTTAACCATTAAAAGAATCTCCTTCATCTGCTCATTCATACTATCTACCTTATCCCTTAACAAATCATTTTCTTTTCTAAGTCTTACTTGTTCTTTCTCAATCTCAGTTTTAGTATTATCAATGAACAAATCTTCTTCCTGGATAGTGTCCTTCATCCCTAAGAGCTCTGAATAATAATGAATCTTATCACTTTTCTTCCATCCAAATCTATATTTTTTCCAAAGACATCTTTAATTATTTCCTTCTAAAAGAATTTTCATATTCTTTATTGATGTTTCGCAAGCTCTTGGAAGAATCTTATTAGAGAATTTTGCTAAAGGATAAAGAGAACAAAATAGCCAAGTTAACCAAGGTATAAATCCAATTATTTCTATAGTAAAATCTTTTAATATAATCACAATTCCTGCCATAAAAATACTAAAAGTCATTGCTTGGGCAGATTGCCAAAAGACTTGATTATATTGATATTTTTTAAAATCAATGAAATTTTCCTTAGTTCCTTTCCAGGTATTAAATTCTTCAAGGACAGAGGGTAGATTTTTTGAAGATTTCAAGAAAATACGATCAAGCATAATTGTACAAACAATTAAAATTAAAATTACTAAAATTTGATTAAGTACACTTAAGACCATAAAAAATAAAAGAGATTCTCATATTTAATTATTATTATACTGAAAAGCCCACCCAAACTCTACAAATCTTAGGGACGCCCCCGACAGAACAAGAATACTTTATGTTTAGAGTAATGTGCCTTTGCTTATTTCTATATTCTTAAGATGCTTGAATTTTATATAATTTTGTATAATTATGATGCATAGACAGGAACATTATAATAAACCTTAACAATTCTCTCATCCTGAAGTAATTTAAAGAATCCTTCTTCTGAAACTTCGGCAGCAAAAGACTCTGAAGATCGATAAGGGATATAATGAATTACAATGTCTTTCATCTCATTTTCTGAAAAATTCGAGACCAAATTTTTTGCTTGAGAGATATTTTCTATTTCAATTATTAAATCCACAAATAAATCGTGCTTACTTACCGAATATGAATATTGTTTAATGACCTGAAAATCATATTTCTTGTAATTTTCCACCAAGATAAATTTTTGTTCTGTATTCAATCCTTTTTTCCATTTATCAATTGTTTTTGTATAATTATAATCCAGAGGATGATTCTGGCTATAAATGAGCCTAACAAATAAAATTAGACCAATTAGTAGAAGAAGAACTAACAAAATAAGAATTAATATACTCCATTTCTTCTTCATATATTTAATATAAGGTGAATGTTAATAAAATTATCTCCTATTCATCCCATATTCTGAACAAATATATTCTCATTAAAGTCCCATAATGATACCACGCCCCGACCGGGAATCGAACCCGGGTTTCAAGCGCGACAGGCTCGTGTTCTAGCCATTAAACTACCGAGGCACGTGGTTCATATAAAGATAAATATATTTGTTTTTAAAGTTTGCTTTTATGCATATTTATGCACATTAATTCATCTAAATTAATTGTTATAATATTTTAGGAGAAGTTTTAAAAATGAAAGGAATCTTTAAGTTATAATTAAAAAGGGAGAATCAAATGGAAGAAGACGAAGAAATTGAGGAAAATCTTGACGAAGTGAAGGAAGAAGTTGAAGAAGAGATTAAGGAAGAACCTTCAGAAGAAGTTGAGGAGAAAGAAAGTGAAGATGAAGTTCAAGAAGAATCCTCAGATGATGACCTATCCTAATATTAAACAAGAAGAAACCTATTTACATTAAATTTTAATTTCTTCTTTTGATCGCCTTTAGTATTGCAATAATAAGCAATAACATAACAATCCCTAGTATAAGAATTAAAGATATCAAAATTGGATTACTCTTAAAAATTGATTTTTCTTTTTCACCGGCGCTTGTGTCTGTTAAATCGGTTTCATCTATTATGACTGTTGTTTTCTTATTAAGATAATTAAGATAATCATAACTATTATCATCTAATGGCTTTGAATCTTTGCATATTGTGCAATTTTTTGGACATACCCCACAATCAGTTGGACATGTTGAACAAGTTTCAGCTCCATTACATTTTCCATCACCACATGTTGGAAGTATCTCAATATTTACCCTAAATACTACTGAATCACTTCCTATATTTCCCGAATCATCAACACAAGTTACTGACCAAGTGTTTATCCCTGTAATAGAAGTTATTCCAGTTACTGTATTTACCCCATTTACTAATGAAGCAACATTGATAGAAGGATTGTTGTTTAATTTGTAAGTACAAGACTTCAAATTGTCATCATGCACACTAAATATTAAATTTGTTCTTTGTGAAGTATAAGTTGTTGCAATAGGATAGGTTATATCTACAACCGGTTTTATATTGTCTGGACATACCCCACAATCAGTTGGACATGTTGAACAAGTTTCAGCTCCATTACATTTTCCATCACCACATGTTAAAGGCATTGTTACTTGTAAATATCCAGATGTAGCACTTTCTGTGTCACCTAAAACTTTTGCAATAAAATAATATGTGGGAGTTGTATCTCCATCTTGTGTAGAAGGAGCAACTGCAACCCAATTTGAACTTGCAATTCCATTAGAAACAACTGATGTTGCAGTATTAGCAACATACACATCTCCAACAAATTTATCCTGATATATTGTAAAATCTATTGTCTTTCCATTGCAATCTGAACCCTGAACAATTAGTGAAACAACTTGCCCTGTAAGAGCACTTGAAACACTCCAATGGGCATTTGTTAAATCACAACGCGGGTCTGGATTAGGGGGAGGGCATGTTCCACAATCAGTTGGACATGTTGAACAATTTTCAACTCCATTGCAGGTTCCATCACCACAGATTGGAGGTTCTTCAATTATTACATTAAAAGTTACAGAATCTGTTCCTATATTTCCCGAATCATCAACACAAGTTACTGACCATGTATTTATTCCTTTAACAGAAGTAATCCCTATTACTGCATTATGCCCGTTATTTGCTGTAGCAAGTGGTACTGAATTACCCCCGTCTAATTTGTAAGTACATGCTTTTAGATTATCATCATAAACATTAAATGTTAAGCTTATTCTATGTGAAGTATAAGTTGTTGCAATAGGAGTAAGCAAATCTACAACTGGTTTTATTGTATCTTGTTCGGGCAATATTATTAATTGTAAATCAGAATATTCTTCACTTTGTGTTGTTGCTGTTCTTGCAGTAAATCTTAAGGTATATGTTCCTGGATTAAGTATGCCTGTATTTAATACATAAGGGGATTTAGTATAAAGCCAAGTATAAGTTTCTATATTTTCTCCTGCAATATTTTCGCTGAAGAGCAATGTTGAAGAAACCAATTCAAGTCTTTCATATGCCAAAGCTTCACCATGTGCATATGCAACAAGATAGAGATTAACATAATCTCCCTGAGTAACTGTCTTAGAAGTTGCTGAAGCATCTTCATAAGTCATAAAGGTGTTTATTACTAATGAGTCAGATGATACTAAAGGCATGAAGATTGCAAATATAAAAGATAATGTTATTATAGAAAGTATTCCCATTAATATATTATAATTTATTTTCATTTTTTATTCCCTCCAAAAGTCCCACTTAAACCAGCTTCATAAATAAAAAAACCATCCCCTGAACCTGATTTACCTATATGCTTAACTTTTCCTTTTAGGGCGACTCTTCCATTCTTGAATGGACTAATTGCAATTCCTATATGCTGAGTTTGTTTTAATGTTTTGAATGTTTTTCCTTCTTCTAGTTCAATTGAATAAGGTTTTTCCTTAACAATATCCCCTTGTCTTATATAATCTATTCCAGATTCAGAAACCCCGCTTGTTGTATTTACTTCTTTAAGAAAACCGCATCCTATATCTGCTCTGACTTTGTTATCTTTTGTTCCTGCAGATAAGATTACACCCCATTCTGTTGGTAAACATCTTTCTAGAGTTTCTTTTCTTATACTTTTTGTCCCAGTAAATAATTGAAGATTTTGATTTAATAAGGTTTCATTTTCAATCTTAGTTGTAACCATTTCTTTTTCCTTTCCAACACCTATTGTTAAGTATGGCCCAAATCCAAATGAACCATTATATAATTGAGGATTAATTGAAAAATTCCAAAAAGGACTATTTATGGGATTTACTATTTTTCCTGCATCAATTATAGTTCTGAATTTCAAATAATTTTCTTTTGTTTTCTCACTAGCAGTGTTAGCTGTAGCTTTAATTTTTTCAGGAGTTATGTAATAATTAGTAATATTATTTGTGGTGTTTGTTTCATTTACATTGTAAATAACACCTGCTTCTTTTTGTAAAGTATTAGGAGTTTCTATTTTCTTTTCAAGTTTACTTGCTGGGGGAAGAATAGGTTTCTGAACAGGTTTTTGTGGTTGGATAGGTTTTGTTGGTATAGTTCTTTTTTTCTTAGTTGAAGTTGTTCCTTTTGTTTTAGTACAATCCGGGCAAACATCTATTTTTTTAAGATACCTTGAGACATTTCCTTTTATTGAATCTTGAGGAACTGTGTAATTATACTTATATGGAATATTTAGATTTCCATATGGAAGAAAAGGTTGTCTATGAGAAGTTTGATATCCAGATAATTCGTTTAAAGGATAAGTGCTACGAACTGTAAGGGTGTATTTTCCATATGGTTCCTTTACTTTTGTCCAGTTAATATCCTCTTTAAGTTTCTGTCCATTTGAAACAAATGGTAATAGGAATAATCCTGCTGTAAGAACATTCTTAACCAGTCTAGATTTTTTTTCTGACATTTTAGATTAATAATTACACTTGTATCACACTTTATAAATATTTCTATTTTGGTGTAACTTTTTAATGACTACTTTTCCTTAAAAGGCAAACCATGGATTGAATTTCTTTTGTATTCTGCATACCAACAACACATTTATAAAATAAATTAATTTTCATTCTTAATGAAAGAGGAAAGTGTAGGAAATAGAAGATTTTTTTTAAATGTCCTTATAGTCCTTATGTTCTTCGCGTTTGCTATTTATTTTTTTGTTCCTTTTAATGGAGATAAATCTAAATATTTTCCGGTAAATTATAACTTTAGCCTGGATGCTTCAGAGGATTCCACCCTTCAGTTTTATCCTAATATGAGGTTTCCTACAAATCAAATTTCTTATAGGATTTTTGAATGTCCACCAGAAAAGGAGAGTCAAATGATAGAAGCGTTTGAGATTTTGCAAAACAGAACTATTTTGGAATTTTATGCTTTTGAATATGGAGAAGATATTTTGATAACTTGCTCAGATGAAATTCAAATTGAAGACGGTTTATTTCTTGCCGGAGAAGGGGGTCCAACAAGCATAACTGTTGCAGGAGAGTTTAATGTTATTTTTCAGGGAAAGATTCTTCTTATAGAAGAATCTAAATGTGAGGAACCGAGTGTTGCAATACACGAACTTCTTCATGTTCTTGGGTTTAATCATTCCACAAATCCAAATAATATTATGTACGAGATAAATTATTGTAGACAGACAATAAGTGATGATATTCTTGATTATATAAATAAGATTTATTCTATTCCTTCTCAATCAGATTTGGCATTTGAAAATATTTCTGTTATTTCTCACGGAAGATATTTGGAAGCTAATGTGACTATAAGGAATAATGGACTAACTCATTCTGGAGAATCTAACTTAATTATACTTGTTGATGGAAAGGAAATCAAAGAGATGGTTATTCCTCCTCTTGAAATAGGATATGGAAGAAAAACTTCTTTTTTAGTATGGGTTCCTCAAATAAGTGTAAATGAAGTCGAATTTGTTATAGATAATGATTTTCCAGAATTGGATAAATTAAACAATAAAATTTTGTTTGAAATAAAAAAATAATAAGAGAATAAGAAAGTTAGATTAATCTTCTAATAAAGTTTCAATGTCTTCATCAAGAGTCTCCTCTTCGAAGGATGGGTTTAAATCATCATTCATTTTTGACCTCATTTTTATATTTTTTTATGTCTATTTTACTTTTTAAACATTTCTATTTTATAGAGAATATATGGATATGAAAGCAAATTTATTCCTCAGAAAAAGTTAATTTACCCATCTTACTTTTATTTTATCAAAGATTTTTATTACACTCTCTCCGTTTGCAAGAGTATTAATACAAGTACATCCTACCTCTGTTGGGGCATTATAATACTTATTCATAAACCCGCCTTCTTCTTTACACCCCTCTTCACATAAATAAAATATTTGCTGATAAGTCAATTCTATTGGCGCTCTTTCTGATTTCACAGAAGTATTTGGATGTTCCTTTATATAATTGCTAAGAATCGTATATAATGTAACTAGTATGAGCACAAAAAATAAAATTATAACCGCTTTCGCCATATTTTTGATTATTTTTCTTCTTTTTTTATCTAGACTTTTTCCCTTTTCTTTTACTTCTTCAATAAATCTTTTTTCTTCTTCCTTTTCATAGCGGGCTCTATTTTTTTCTTTTTCAGATGTTATTCTTCTTTCATCTTCATACTGCCTTAGTCTTCTTCTGTGTGTTTCTCTTTTATGACTTTCAAATCTTTTTTTCTCTTTTTCAAGTTCCTGCATTTCTTTTTCTTTCTTATCTTTTTCAATTGAATTATGATTAGAATTATTATGATTGCTCATTTGTGTTTATCCTTTTTTTCCTCTTATTTTATTGGAATATAAGAATAAATTGAAATTTAAATGTTTCTTTTGGGGAAAAATATCCCTCCACCAAGAGTCGAACTTGGGATCTTCCGGGTTCTGCTTTACAGATTCCTTCAGGAATGGCTTATCACGTTTCATTCTAATCCAATATGGAACGTCCACGCTAGCTATAAGCTACAGCCAGACGCTCTAACCACTGAGCTATGGAGGGATTATATATTACTACTTATAATCTTTAAAAAGGTTTTCAAAAGAGGTTCATCAAAAGTATTTTAAATGCTAATTTCGTATGTAATATTATAAAATAAGTGATAACTTGAAAGGAGGTTAAATATGAAAAAAATATTTTTGTACGCTTTTGTGTTTATTCTAGCAATTTCTCTAGTTTTTGCAGCAGGAAATGGAACAGGAGGGGTAACTGGTTCAGATGATTCAGGAAATCTCGAATCAGGCAGTGAAAATGCTTCTGGAGATGGGTATGAAGTTGTTATTCAAACAATGAATCAAGGAGAAGCTTCTCAATTAAAAGTTCAAACAAGCTCGGAATTTGGTTCTACAATTCGTTCTGGAGATGGAACTGCTGAAGCACAAACTAACATGAAAATGACCCAACAGCAAGTAGGAAATCAAACAAAAACTTATGCACAACTTTCAAATGGCATGAATGCAGAGATTAAAGTAATGCCCGACGTTGCTTCTGAAAAGGCATTGCAAGTTTTAGGGGCAAAGTGTGAAGAGAGCGGTTGCGAAATTGAACTCAAGGAAGTTGGAAAGGGAGAAGAGACAAAAGCAGCTTATGAAGTTAAAGCTAAGAAAGAAGTAAAGACTCTTGGGTTTATTAAATCTCAAATGAAAGTAAGAGCACAGATAAATGCTGAAACAGGGGAGATTGTAAGAACAAGAAACGCTTGGTGGGGATTTTTAGCTAAGAAGGAATAAATTTTTTTTATTTTTTTATTTTTTTATTAAGCTTCCCAGATATCAGATGCAGGGCCGGTTATTTCTTTTCCAGAATCTGTTATAATTACAGGATATACTTCTATTTTTATTATCTCTCCTTCTAATTTTCCTGTCAAATCAAATTTATATGTTTTTAGTCCAAGAGCATCTGGAATTTCAGATAGCCTTTCTGTATAAGAATCGGTTCCATTGTAGAAAACAACAAATAAATAATTGACTTGAGAAATTGTTTTATAAGTGGTTTTGATATCTTCTCCCACATGAGTATAAACATCGACTAAATCATCCACATTTATTGCAGGATAATATTCTCCCCCCCCGCAATTTGCCACTTCAATAAGACTTTGTTCATCCAAATTATCTCCAACTCCTATTGTATATATAATTAGATTATCTAGACTTTCATTTGCATCACAAGCAGCTTCAATGGTATCTTGAGCAGGGTCTCCTGTGTTTTGTTCTGCACACCCAATGGTTGATTCTCCATCACTCATTATAATTATTCTTTTTGCTTTATCTTTAGGGGATTGTTGTAATTCTTTTGCTGCTTCATTTATTCCACAACAAGTACAAGTCCCCCCATATACTTCCCAAGAATTTATTTTATCGTTTAATTGAATTAAATCATTTGTTAAATTAATACATGCAGAATCAACTATCTCCGAATTATATCCAACAAGTCCTATTCTGCTGCTTGACAGTTCAGAAAGGATAAAACCCACTAATTCTTTGTTTGCATTTTGGGCAGCTCCCAATCTATCCAATAATATCCCTTCGCAATCAGATGTGCAAGCATCCATTGTACTTGAAGGTATTCCCATACAAATACCGGAACCCATCCAAAGTCCATTCAAGGTTGCACAACATTCTTCAGAAATATTTTCGCATGTACTCATACTTACAGAAAGATCCACAACAGAAATAAGATCAACTGGTACTACTTCTGTTATTTCAATCGTTTGTTCGTCTCGATCCTCTTTTATCATAAGTCCCCCTTTTTTCTCTAAAGTCAGATTAACTAAACCGCTATTCATATTAAATTTACTAATTTCAATATTTTCAGAAAAAAATTCGTTTTGCGCTTTTGCTAATTCTGATTGATTCACTGTTATGTTTCTTATAACTATCCATAATATTCCGATTGCTACGAGACTTATTAGTATTATTAATAAAGTTGCAATTATACTTGATAATCCTCTTGATTCCTTTCTCTTCTCCTTTTTTTTAACTTTCTTTTCCTTTCTCACCCTCTTTAATCCCCATAAAAATAGGAGAATGTTATTTTTAATACTTACTATACTCTAAGAAATCTCTCTATTCTTCCATATCTTTTTTTGTTCTTGGCTCAATCATGAAGAAAGCTTGATTGGATTGTGTTCTGTTTACCTTTCCGTTTTTTTCATACATTGATGTTGCAGTTGGCAATGCAAACTTTCCTACAACCCCTATCTTTGAGTATATAACATAAGAAAGCACTCTCTTTTCCCCTGCATGCATTCTCTCAAAGTTCCATTCTATTCTCTTGTTCTTTTCGTCTACTCTTGCAGGTTTTTCTCCTTCAAACTTCTCATAAATCTTAGTTAGATAAGGCAATCTGTCAGTTATTGTTATTTTTTCCACGAATTCTTTAGCTTCAACATGAAGAGATACTTTCAAGGCAAATTCACTTCCTTTAGAGTTCATAAATTGAACTTTTTTTTCTAAAGCCAATGGTTTACGTGAGGAGGTTTTGACTATTACTACGACTAAAACTATTAAAATAATAAGAGCAAAAGGAAGTATCCAGTTTGTTTTAACATTTATTTTTAAGGTTTCTCCTGGATTTAAGGTGTTTTTCCATGTATAATAAATAAAGAATCCATCCCTTTCTACTGTGCTCGGTTCTACGCTGAATGTTGTGAAAAGTCTCGAGATTACATTCTTTTTTATTGCTGTTTCAGTCTCTACAGGAATATTTCCTTCATTTGTTTTTTCAATTGTATTTGTGTTTATTATAAATCCATAAGTTTTTTTGTTTGTTGTTAATATGTCCTTTTCAACAAACTTTAATATTCCCTCAGTTTTTGACTCTTTTTCCCCTATTTGTATAATTCCATCCATTGTATAATACCCTGCCATCAGTTTTTTGGTATCTTCTTTATTTATGCTAATTGTTAAATTTTGTCTTTCATTTGGACCTAGAGAAATATCTTTATCCACATTAAAAAATGAAGAAGTTATTTTAACATTTATTTTTTCAAAATTAAAGCTTACCCTGTTTTGAATGTATATTTGTATTGTGTTAGATTCTGGATTAAACTCTTCTGAGCCTATTTCAAAGATATCATTTAGACCAATTACATTAACCATTAGGCTTTGGATGCTTTCTTGTCCATCATCCGCTCTGATAAAATAATTAAAGATATAACGTCCCATTCTTATTTTTTCAGGAGGATAAATCTTTAGAGCAACATTTTCTGATTGAAGCGCTTCTAATTTAACTGTTCCTTTAGGGTAAACATCTGGACTGAAAAAAGTATAGAAAGAAACATATTCTGTTGCTCCGTTGTTGGTGATATTCAAATCAAAGGTTGCCGGCTGGTCTAGTCCAAGAATCATAACCTCTTCCGAACTTAATTTTTCAACAGTTATGTCTAGAGAAAGGACAAATGGCAAGATTAAAATGGCGATTAAAAAAAGCAAAATTATTTTTTTCATAAAAAAATTAAAGAGATTTAATATTTAAGGATTTCGGTTGGTAAAAAAGACGTTTTTTGGAAGATTTTATTATTTTCTTCCTTCTAAATCCAAGAATGCTTTTGCTTGTGCAAGAAATTCATTGCAGTCTGAAATTAATTTTGTCTCAAATTGTTCGACCCTTGATGAAATAACCCATTTTTCATATATGCTTCTCATAAATTTTTTGCTTGCAGTTTTCTCAAACTTTCCTTCGTAGTCTCTTATTAAGGTTCCTTTAACCTTAACTTCCACACTTCCATTGTTCATCTTTATCTTTCTTCCATTTTGTGTAATTTCTACATTAGTTAAATTCATAATTTCAAACTTTATACCTACACTATATTTGAAATAGTCAGTAACTTTTCTTGTTCCTGTCCATTCAATCTTTATTCCTTTAGAATCTCCTGATATTTTTTCAGAATATTTGTCTTCAACAGTATCGAGTTGCATTTCTTCAGCAACCCATTGATAGCAAAATCTATAGAATTCCTTGAAATCAAACAACCCCTCATATTTAATCTTGCTTGAAAATATATCTTCTTTTTCTGCCATCTTTTATATATATTATAAAAAATCTTTATTTAAATATTCTTCGGGCAAACATATTTATTCTTTTTTCTTTTTAGAAACCCATCTAACTTTTCTTCTTTTCATTAACATGTTCTTTCTGCATTTAGATGAACATAAATAATTGATTGCACCATCTTTGCTGATTAGGGTTAATCCTCGGTGTAAGTCATACTGTTTTCCGCAATAAACACATTTAGGCATATGAAAACAACCTCCGAGTTTTTTTAGATTTTCCACTTGACACTGAAGGATAATTTACAAACACCTCGACGAAATTATAAATCATTTTAACTATAACTTCCCTTTGTAATATTTGATTTAATTCTACGAGCTTCAATTTCAGTTTCTCTAAGCATTAAAATATCTCCTACTCTTACTGGTCCCTTTATATTTCGTCTCATTGAACGTCCTTTATCTCTTCCTTCCTGAACAAGACATTTGACTTGGGTAATTTCCCCTCTAAAACCTGTTCTTCCCAATATTTCTTCAATCAAGGCAGGAACAGCTTCTTCTGTGACAATCTTGTCGCTTCCTTTTGACGGGCCCTGTTGTGTTTGTTGTTTTTTCTGTGTCTTCGCCATTTTAATTTGAGTAATTTAAAATTTATTTCAATCCAGCAATATCTTTCTGAGATTCACCTGCTTCAATTACTGCAATTGAAGAGCAAGGAACCTGAATTCCAACGGCAATTCCTAATTTCTGCCTGCTGTCAACTTCCTGGCAGGGAATTCCTTTTTCTTTGCATAGTGCCGGAATGTGCTGAATAATTTCTTTTGGTTCAACGTCTGCTGCATAAACCACTAATTTGGCAGTGCCTCTTTCAATGGCTTTTGTAACTTCATTTGTCCCTTTCTCTACTTTTCCTGTTTTTCTGGCTTTTTCCACAATTTTATATATGTCCATTTTATGCTTATTTTGATTTAATTACGAGAACTAAAAGAGAAACATCCTCCCTTATGTTCATCGGATAAATTAATTAAAAAAAATCCCTTTAAAAATGTTTGGTAATTAGTTACTCTTCATCAATCACCCTTACCAAGTCTGTTACAATGTCTTCATGCTGAAGTTTTACTATTCTTACTCCTTGTGCTGCACGTCCCATTACTCTTATATGGTCTAAAGAAGTTCTTATTACAATTCCTTTCGCAGTTGTCACAATTATACCATCCTTGTCATTGACTGAAATTGTTGTAACAACTTTTCCTGTTTTCTCTGATATTTTAAGATTTATTACTCCTTTTCCCGCACGTGCTGTTTTTCTGTAATCTTCAACAGTTGTTCTTTTACCATACCCTTTTTGAGTTATTGTTAATATCGCAGCAGTGTCTAGAATCTCAAGACTTACAACTTCGTCTCCTTTTTCCATTTTTATCCCAGTTACCCCGTAACTTGCTCTTCCCATTTCCCTAACATCTTTTGAATTAAATCTTATAGCTTTTCCATTCTTCGTTGCTAAAAGGACCTCTTGTTCTTTCTTTACAACTTCAACTCCGATTAAGAAATCCGAATTATCATCTGGAAGATTTAATGCCTTTATTCCAGAAGCTCTTGGATTTGAGAAGTTACTTAATGAAGTCTTTTTTACTACTCCATTTTTTGTAGCCATAAATAAGTCATCTTCAAAATTCTTTACAGAAATTACATTTGTTATTTTTTCTTCTTTTAGTCCTAAAAGATTAATGAGTGCCTTTCCTTTGCTGTACTTTTCTGCAACAGGAATGTCATATGCTTTCAGCCATAATACTCTTCCCCGACTTGTAAAGAACATTAAATAATCATGAGTTGAACAGGTTATTAATTGTTTCACAAAATCCCCCATTGTAAGATTGCTTCCTATAACTCCTTTTCCTCCCCTATTCTGTTCTTTGTAGGATTGAACATCCATTCTTTTGCAGTAACCTTTATCCGTGATTGTAATTACAACTTCTTTTTCTTGTATTAAGTCCTTCTCTTTTATTTCTTTAATGCTCTTAAGGACCTGAGTTTTCCTATTGTCTCCGTATTCTTTTTTGAGTTCATTCACTTCCTTTATTATTATCTTTAGGATTTCTTTTATATTTGCAAGTATCTCCTCATATTCTTTTATTTTTTGTTTTAATTCTTCTGCTTCTTTTTTTAGTTTCTCAACTTCCATAGAAGTTAGTTGCTGTAATTTTGTTTCTAGAATTGCTTGAGTTTGTTTTTTTGTTAGGGTGTATTTTTTCATTAATTCTTCAGAAGCATCAGATGCTGTTTTGGATTTTCTTATTAGATTTATTACCCCATCAATATCTTTTAATGCAATTAATAATCCTTCAACAATTTCTTGTCTTTCTTTTGCTTTTTTCAATTCAAATTTTGTTCTATTTGTTATTATTTGTTTTCGATATCTTACATAATACTCTAGGACTTCCTTAAGATTCATCACTTTTGGTCTTCCTCCTGCAAGAGCCAAGAAATTTACATTGAAAGAATCCTGAAGCCTTGTATACTTGTATAAAGAATTAATTATAAATTTTGGATCTGCTTCTTTTCTTAATTCTAAGACTATTCTTGTCTTTCCCTTGGAAGATTCGTCTCTTAAATCAGAAACATCTTTTATTTTTTTATCCTGGATTAAATTGGCTATTTGCTCCACAAGGATAGTTTTGTTTAACATATAAGGTATTTCAGTTATAATCACCGCTTCTCTTTTGTTTAAGGTTTCTGTTGCTGTTCTTCCCCTCATGATTAATCTTCCCCTGCCTGTCTTGTACAATTCAAGCATATCTCCCTGAACACTTCCTCCTGTTGGAAAATCAGGGCCCGTTATAATTTCTAAAAGTTGTTCAAAGGTTATCTCTGAATTTTTTATATACGCTATGATTGCGTCACAAACTTCTGTAATATTATGCGGAGGTATATTTGTTGCCATTCCAACTGCAATACCAGAGGCACCATTTAGCAATAAAGCCGGAAGTTTTCCTGGAAGCAGTTCAGGTTCTTTCAGGGAGTTATCAAAGTTTGGGGTGAATTTTACAGTATCTTTTTCCAAATCCTGGATAAGCTCATTTGTGATTGGCATTAATTTTGCTTCAGTATACCTGTAAGCAGCTGGAGGATCTCCATCTATTGAACCAAAATTTCCCTGCCCGTAAACAAGAGGATATCTTAATGAAAAATCCTGAGCCATTCTTACCATTGCATCGTAAACAGCAGTATCTCCATGAGGATGATATTTACCTATAACATCTCCAACTATTCTGGCTGATTTTTTTGTTGGAGTATTTGGCTTTAATCCCATTTGATACATTGAATATAAAATTCTTCTTTGCACAGGTTTCATACCATCTTCTATTGCTGGAATTGCACGAGAGACAATAACACTCATTGCATAATCCAAATAAGATTTCTTCATTTCTGCTGAAACTTCTGTAGGAATAACTCCTTTTTTCAATTCTTCTTCAATTTTTGGGTCAATATTTGGTGTCATTTTATTCTTCCTCCACTTCGCTATCAAGATTTTTTATTTTCAAAAATAAATTTTCGTCAATTTGCAGATTTATTGATTCTCTTTCGCTTTTCAGGAGTATTAATTCATTTATCCACTCGTCGATTTCTTCGTCTGTCATCCCAAATTCAATTTCTTCAATTTCTTCCTCAACTTCCTCCTCTTCTATTTCTTCTTCATCAGTATCTTCGTCTTCTTCCTCTGGCGAAGTATCTTCTATGTATTCAAATTCTATTGGCATTTTATGCAACTTCCTCCCCTTTTTCATCGAGATATTTCATGAATTCATCTTCACTTAATTTTTTTTCTTTAATATTTCCCCCAGTCCATTTGCATTTTCTGCATTCCCATTGTTTTCCTGTATTGCTTTCCTCTTCTGAATCTAAATTGCTTAAGGTAATTCCAACATTATCTCCCCCGCATTTTGGGCAAACCTTTATCCTAAATATTTTTCCTTTTTCTTTTTTGTCTACTGATTTGCCTTTTGATTTTGCATACTCTTCTGGGCTGTCAAATCCTTCAAGTATCCATTCCGGTGTTGATAATTTTCCTTTTTTCATTTTAATTGTTAGTTTCCATTTTATATGTCAAGATTTGCCTCATGTGCATTTTCTTGAATGAAATCTTTTCTTGCCTGAACATCATCCCCCATAAGCATCGCAAATACTCTGTCAGCTTCAATGGCATCTTCTATGTATATCTTCTTTATTTTTCTTGTTTTAGGGTTCATTGTTGTATCCCATAATTGTATTGAATTCATTTCTCCTAACCCTTTGAATCGAGTAACCCCCCCTTCATTAACACCCAATTCAATTGTTGCTTTTTTTAATTCTTCATCACTATAAACATAAATATCTTTTTGTCCTTTTCTTATCCTGTATAATGGAGGCATAGCAGCATATATGTTTCCATTTTCTATAAGATGAGGCATAAACCTGAAGAAGAATGTTAGAAGCAAGGTTTTTATGTGATCTCCATCAACATCTGCATCAGTCATTATTATTACTTTGCCATACCTTAATCTTTCTACATCAAATTGTTCTCCAACCCCTGTTCCTATAACAGTAATCATATTTGTAATTTCTTCACTTGAAAGGGCTTTGGATGGATTTGCTTTTTCAACATTGAGAATTTTTCCTCTTAAAGGGAGTATTGCTTGCATTTCTTTGTTTCTTGCCATTTTTGCACTTCCACCTGCACTTTCTCCTTCCACAAGATATAATTCTGTGTCTTCTAATTTTTTGCTAGAACAATCTGCAAGTTTTCCTGGAAGTCCTCCTAAAGAAAATGCATTTTTTCTTCTTACCAAATCCTTAGCTTTCTTTGCAGCTAATCTGGCTTTTGCAGATTCAAGAGACTTATCAGAAATCTTTTTTGCAATCTGAGGATTTTCCTCAAAAAATTCTGTAAGAGCAGATGTGACAGTAGAATCCACAAATCCTTTTATTTCTGAGTTTCCCAATTTTGTTTTTGTCTGTCCTTCAAATTGTGGCTCTGCAAGTTTGATGCTTACTATAGCTGTTAATCCTTCCCTAACATCGTCCCCTGTAAAAGAATCATCTTTCAGCAAGCCTTTCTTTTTTGCATAATCATTTATAACTCTTGTTAAAGCAGTCTTGAATCCAGATATATGAGTTCCTCCTTCAACAGTATTTATTGTATTTACAAATCCAAATATATTATCCTGATAAGTCACATTGTATTGTATTGCAATTTCAACAACCCCATCTTTCATTTCTCTCTTAAAATATATTGGTTTGTGAAGAACTTCCTTAGATTTATTTATCCATTTTACAAATTCAATTAACCCCCCTGTGGAAAAGAATTCTTGCATGGTGTCTTTTATTTCGTCTCTTAGTTCTATTTTTAATCCCGCGTTCAAAAAAGTAATTTCTCTAAATCTAGTCTCCAAGACTTTGAAATCAAAATCCACTGTCGAAAATATCTCTTCATCGGGGTAGAAGGTTATTGTCGTTCCTGTTCCTTCACTGTTTCCTATGGACTTTAATTTTGTAGTTGGGTTTCCTTTAGAATATTCTTGTTGATAAATTTTTCCGTCTCTTTTTATTTCCACTATTAATTTTTTTGAGAGTGCATTTACACAGGAAACACCAACTCCATGCAGTCCACCCGAAATCGCATAAGATTTTTTGTCAAATTTTCCTCCTGCATGCAATTTTGTAAGTGCTATTTGTACTGCTGGAACTTTGTAAATTGGATGATCTTCTACAGGTATTCCTCTACCATCGTCTTCAACTGTTACAGAACCATCTTTGTTTAAGGTTACCTTTATTTTTGTGCAAAATCCAGCCAAGGCTTCATCTACAGAATTATCAACTACTTCATAAACCAAGTGATGCAATCCCTCTTTGCCTGTTGAACCTATATACATTGCAGGTCTTTTTCTAACCCCCTCTAATCCTTCTAAAACCTTTATGTCTTCTGCGGTATATTCTTTTTTGTCTGTCATTTTAATTTAAAAATCTGTTAAGATTTATTTTAATTCTCTATCAAAAAAGCAGGTTTATTTATAAATCTTTCTCTAAGTTTGTCGACGATAAAACTTTTTTTTGGATAAAATCACCAATATTTTTAAAAAGAATGGGGATGTTCAAAACCCATGAAAAAAGTTCTCTTTTTAATTATTTTATTTGTTGTTTTTTCTATTTTTTTGTTCTTTTTCTCCCTTAATTTTTTAAATGAATCAATAGATAATTATTCTTGGACAAAAGCAATATGCAACGAAACTCATTGCCAAGATTATGAAATTGTTTGCAATGGGAAAAATACAGTCAGTCAGACTCCAATAACAGGAGCAATAATAGAAGTCCCAGAGAATTGGGAAGATTTAAGAGACGAAGAAAGCAAAAAACAATCTTGCAAATAACAATAACATATTTAAATCCGATTTTATTAATTAATCAATGAGTGGGGTGAATAAAAAAAGAGGATTATCAACGATTGTTGCAACGCTAATAATAATTCTGCTTGTTTTAGTTTCAACAGGAATTATCTGGGTTGTTGTCAGAAATGTTATACAGGGAAATGCTGAACAGATTGATTTAGGAAAATTAACCCTCGATTTAAGCATTGAAAAAGTACAAACTGTAGGAGAGGATTTAGAAATAGTAATTAAAAGAAACGTAGGAAAAGGGAATTTTGTTGGATTAAATTTTATAATTGAAGATGGGGAAAATTCAGATTCTTTTACAGAAGAGGTTTTTATGAATGAACTTGAAATGAGAACATTTACTTTTACATTAAATAATACTAATCCAGAAGATATTACAAAAATAAGAATTTTTCCAATTTTTCAATTGGATTCTGGAAAAGAAATTACAGGCGATGTTAAAGATACTTGGAAAAAAGATTCCCCTTCATCAGGAACTCAATGTATTCCTACTTGTCCTTTAGGAGCAGAATGTGGAAGTGATGGTTGTCCAGGAGGAACTTGTGGTGCAGGTTGT
>Ga0172379_10001027_pt1 | contig 60368 bp, 46 predicted proteins | sample GrowelOW334metaG_FD_119756 | JGI IMG/M metagenome (GOLD analysis project Ga0172379, IMG submission 119756) | Groundwater microbial communities from an aquifer near a municipal landfill in Southern Ontario, Canada - Groundwater well OW334 metaG | ecosystem: Environmental > Aquatic > Deep... | reverse complement strand
CTCATTTCTAGTTGCTATCGTAGGTTTATATAAATTAATTAGATTGGATTATTCAGAAAAAACTGCAAAGTTAGCCATTATTTTACTTTTAATATTTCCAACCTCTTTCTTTTTTGCAACCGTCTATACCGAAAGTTTGTTTTTAGCTCTTGTTGTCTGGAGTTTTTTTCTTTTTAGAAAGCAAAAATATTTTTCTGGATTAGTTTTAGGTACATTATCTTCTTTAACACGTGCAATTGGTATTATTCCACTTGGATTATTCTCATACATGACTTATTCAAAATATCGCTGGGGTGATTATCTTGCCTTTTTTCATAATCAAACCTATTTTGGTGAACATAGAAGTAGTCAAATAATTTTACTTCCTCAAGTTTTTTACCGCTACGCTGCAAAAATAATACCTAATCTCGCTTGGAGTTACCCTCCTGCTGTTTTTACAACTTTGCTAGAATTTGGAATAGCTTTATTATTTTTGATCGTTATTTTGTTTAGTTTCAAAAGAATTAGATTAGAATATTGGTTATTTTTAGCTTTTGGATATTTATTACCGACGTTATCTGGAAGTTTCTCATCACTTCCAAGATATGTTGTAGTCTTATTCCCAGCTTTTATATACATAGCAACAAGATTCAAAGATATCAAAAAAAGTTTTTTAATCGTAGGACTATTTATAACAAGTTTAATTGCAATCGTTGCAGAAATGATGTTTATTAGGGGTTATTTTGTGTCATAGTACATAATATGAAAAAAATAAAAGATTTGATGAACCATCCACTTTTCTCAGGTAGTGCAATAATGTTTGTTGGAAGTATGGGAGCCAATGCAATTAATTATTTGTACCATTTGATTATGGGTAGGCTTCTTGGCCCCGTTGAATATGGAGTTTTGGCGAGTCTTTACTCAATTATGTATTTAATAAGCATTATTCCATCTTCTGCTAGTGTTTCTATAGTTAAATATATTTCATCGTCTAAAAGTACAAATGTATATTCGGTTTATTCAGAAATTAATAAATTTATTTTTAAAATCTCATTGACAATATCGTTATTAATTCTTTTCTCATCGAAAGTAATTGCAAGTTTCTTAAATATCGATAATTTATTATCAATAATACTTCTTGCCCCCGTTTTATTCTTATCTCTAGTTACATTAGTTAATCAGGCAACATCACAGGGATTGATCAAATTTGTTGGCCACATTGTTCCAAATTTAATATCTTCTGTGTTTAAATTATTGCTTGGAATATTTTTTGTTTATCTTGGGTGGTCGGTTGCAGGTGCTATGTTTGCAGTAACCATTGGTGCTCTTTTTGCTTATTTTTATAGTTTTAATTTTATAAAAAAACATATTTCTAAAACTAAATTACGAAAAATTGACATTATGCCATTTATTAGATATTCGGCTCCAGTACTGTTACAGTCTTTAGCCTTTACATCAATTTTTACTGCTGATGTAATGTTGGTCAAACATTTTTTGGATCCTTTTTCGGCAGGAATATATGCCGCTCTTTCAACATTAGGAAAAATAATCTTTTTTGCCACTTCTCCCGTTACTGCAACAATGTTTCCTGTAATCTCCAAAAGAATAAGTTTAAAACAAGAATATAAAAAAATATTTTTATTATCACTTCTGGCTACTTTTGCTATTGCATTTGTAATAACCTGCTTTTATTGGATATTTCCAAATATTGCAATTGGAGTATTGTATGGTAGGGAATATCTTTCAGCTAAAACAGATTTGGTTTGGATGGGATTTTTTATTCTTTTTTATACTCTTTCAAACTTAATTGTAAATTTCTTTCTTTCTATTGGCAAACTTAAAATTGTTATTATCCCAATTTTGGCTGCGTTGATTCAAATAGTGGCTATTTGGACCAATCATGATAGTATTACTGAAATTATACAGATATCTTTTTACACCACTTTAACAATGTTCATTTTGTTGATAGTATATACAGGCTACAATTTAATTTATAAATTAGAAAATTATGAACCAAAAGATTAAAGACAAAAATCAATTTCTATCTGTTATTGTTCCAGCTTATAAACAAGAAAGAACGATAAAAAAAGATTTAGAAAATATTATTGACACACTTGATGGTGGTTTATCAAATATTGACTTTGAAATAATTTGTGTGGTTGATGGTAAAATTGATAATACTGCTAAAGTTGCAAAAAAAATCAAATCCAACAAGCTAAAGGTGTATGAATATAATAATAATCAGGGTAAGGGTTATGCTGTTAGATTTGGGATGAGTAAGGCAAAAGGTGATTTAATATCTTTTCTAGATGCGGGTATGGATATTTCTCCAAAGGGAATAATGATGCTTATGGCACATATGGATTGGTACAACGCTGATATTATAGTAGGTAGTAAAAAACATCCAGTTTCTAAAGTTAACTACCCAATTTTAAGAAAAATATTAAGTTTAGGTTATCATCTTGGGGTTAGAATTCTTTTTGGACTTGATCTTTCTGATACTCAAAGTGGTATAAAAATATTTAGAAGAGAAGTGGTGGAAAAGATACTTCCTAGACTTTTAGTTAAAACTTATGCGATGGATATTGAAATGCTGGCAGTGGCTAAATACTTAGGCTTTGACAGAATTTACGAAGGTCCAATTGAAGTAACATTTAGTAAGCTAACAAGTGCAGTTAGATGGGACACTAGTTTTAAGATGGCATGGGATACTTTAGCAGTTTTTTATCGATTAAAAATTCTTCATTATTATGATGACAAAAATATAAACAACTGGATATGAATATTCTTGTTTTATCATGGCGTGACACAAAACATCCCTTAGCAGGTGGTGCTGAGCAAGTGATGCATGAACACATGAAAGGATGGATTGAGGTAGGTCACAACGTTACACTTTTTTCATCAATAGTAAATGGTCTTGTTGATTATGAGAAAATTGATCGAGTAGAAGTAATTAGACAAGGAAATCAATATTTAGGTGTTCAAATTAAAGCCTTTTTATATTACCTAAAATATAAAAATCATTTTGATTTAGTAGTTGACCAGTTTCATGGCATTCCCTTTTTTACGCCACTTTATGTTAAAAAACCAATTCTCCCAGTATTACAAGAAGTTGCCAAAGAGGTATGGTTTAAAAATCCATTTATTTTTCCAATAAATGTAATTGTTGGTTTGGTTGGTTATATTTCAGAGCCTGTAATTTTTCTTTTATATAAAAATTGTAAATTTATGGTTGGTTCAAATTCAGCAAAAGAAGATTTAATTAAATTTAAGATATCTTCAAAAAATATTACAATAGTTCCGCATGGGGTATTGCTTCCTAAAAAATTGCCTGATCATAAGGTTACAAATCCAAAAGTAATTACTTATTTTGGACCCCTAACAGGTGATAAGGGGATAATGGATGCAATAGAAACATTTAGTATTGTAAGTCTTTCAGGAAATTGTAGATTTTACATCATTGGAAGACCTGAAACCGACAATTATTACAGAAAAGTATTAGAAAAGATTGACAAATACAAACTTAAAGAAAAAATCACATTTTATAAACGCCCTAGTGATGAAGAAAAGTTTGAGATTCTTTCAAAGTCATATCTATTAATCAATCCGTCAATAAGAGAAGGCTGGGGACTTGTAAATATAGAAGCAAATTCTGTTGGTACTCCGGTAGTTGCATATAATTCAGCTGGTCTTGTGGATTCAGTTAAAGACGGATATTCTGGAGTAATTGTTTCCAAAAATACTTCGCAGAAAATAGCTGAAGTGGTTACAAATCTTTTTTTAGACAAGGATAAATATAATAAACTTCAGAAAACGTCTTTTCTCTGGAGCAAAAAATTTGATTGGAAGATATCAAAAAAAATATCTCAAAAATTAATATCAAATATTTGATAAAATACAAATAACAAAGTATATGAACAAAAAAGTAGTTTGGGTACCAACACCAACATTTTTGTATAGAAATTATTTATATCACAAGATAATTGCTAAATTGCCTAGAAATTATAAGTTTCTATTAATAGGTACTGGTAGTGGATATTTTCTTGAAATTTTACAAAAAGAGGGTTTTGAGGGTACTGCTATTGATATATCTTCTGAATCTGTATCCTGCGTTAAAAAAATATTAGATAAAAATAAAATACAAGTAAAAAAAGGAGATATTTTAGACTATCAAGGTGAAGAGAAATTTGATTTGATATTTTCCTTTGAGGTTATTGAACATATTAAAGATGACAATAAAGCTTTAAGTAATATGTACAGACTTTTAAAACCTGGGGGAAAATTGATATTTTCAGTACCTGCACACATGAAAGCCTGGGGGAAAATGGATGAAATAGGTGGGCATTTTCGTAGATATGAAAAGAAAAGTTTAACTAGATTATTATTAAAATGCGGATTTAGTATTGAAAGTTTTTGGTCATATGGCTTTCCGTTTTTAAATATTATCCAAAAGTTTAGTAAGACAGGTATATTTGTTAAAAACTTCAATCATGGTATTTCAGTAAGTGAAAAAACTAAAAAATCTGGAATCAGAACTGATGCCGACCCAAGATTTTCTTTTTTGTATTCAAACAAAATTTTATTATATCCATTTTTTTTAATTATGAATTTTTTTGTTAAAACTGATTTAGGTTTTGGGTATCTGGTTGTTGCAGATAAAAAAATAAATACAAAATTATCAAACATATCAAAATCAATTCATAAAAACTATGCAGTGTTTAACGATGAAGTATTGGATGTCAAAGGTAGAACAATGATTGCTAGGCAGATAATAAAAGTTGTTTCAATATATAGAAATAATACTATTAAGCCAAATTTAATGAAAATATTAGATATTGGTTGTTCTTCAGGGATAATTACGAACTATCTATCTAAAGAATATGGTCAAGTTGTAGGAATTGATGTTGACAAAGAGTCAATAGATAGTGCGAGTGATAAATTTAGACGAAAGAATTTAAAATTTTTTGTAAAAGACGGTTCTAAGACTGGATTTCCTGATTCTTCTTTTGATGTAATAATTGCGAATCAAATTTATTATTGTTTTTTAAAACCAAAAGATTTTTTTGATGAAGTTTATCGTCTATTAAAACCAGGAGGTATATGTTATTTTGGAGGAAGAAATAAATATACTCTTTGGGATGCACAATATAAACTTCCTCTTCTTTCTGTAATGCCAAGAAAATTATCTGATTTTATAGTTAACATGACAGGACGCAGTGAAAAATTTGAGGCTGAATATAGAACATATTGGCAACTAGAAAAAATGTGTAATAAATTTATGGTTGAAAAGTTAACACCCAAAGCAATTCATAACTATAAAAAATTCGGCTTTGAAAAATTTAAGAAATATAGATTGTTGTTCTCTTCGATACCTGAATTTGTATGGGCTATATTCGAACCGGTACTACCTAATTTTGTTTGGATTTTGAAAAAAATGTAGTAGAATACATTTAAATGATAACAACCAAAAAGAAAGATTTTTATAAAAATAAAAAAGTTTTAGTTACAGGAGGGTTAGGTTTTATAGGAAGTACACTTTGTATTGAATTAGTTAAATTGGGTGCAGATGTAACCATAATTGATTCTCTTGTGCCAGATTACGGCGGTAATTTATTTAATATTGATCCAATTAAAAATAAAGTAAAAGTTAATATATCTGATGTGCGAGATAGATACAGCATGAACTATTTAGTTCAGAATAAAGACATAATGTTTAATTTAGCTGGAACATTAAGTCATGTTGATAGTATGCGAGATCCGTATACAGATTTGGAAATTAATGTAACTAGCCAGGTCTCTATTTTAGAAGCTTGCAGAAACAATAATGCAAAAATAAAAATTGTTTTTGCTGGCACAAGAAATCAATATGGTAAAGCACAGTATTTACCAGTTGATGAGAAACATCCTTTAGAGCCAACAGATGTTAATGGAATTAATTGTAATGCTGGTGAATATTATCACCTTCTTTACAATAAGGTTTATGGAATTAGGGCTTGTTCATTAAGGCTAAGTAATACTTATGGACCAAGACATCAGATGAAACATGAACGACAAGGGATTTTAAATTGGTTTTTAAGGCAGATTATGAACGGAGAACAGATCACTCTTCACGGAACAGGTACTCAAATTCGAGATGCTCATTATGTTGACGATGTAGTTAATGCATTTATTTTGGCTGGCGCCTCGGATAATGTGTGGGGAGAAGTATTCAATACAGGTTGTACACCGATTTCTTTAAAAGATTATGTAGAAGCAGCAATAAAAATATATAAGAAAGGTAATTATAAAATTATACCCTTTCCAGAAAATAGAAAACCAATTGAAATAGGAGATTATATCGCAGATTATTCAAAGATTAATAAGATGATTGGATGGAAACCTAAATTTAATCTTGACACAGGTTTAAAGAGGACTTTTGAATATTATGACAAATACAAAAAATTTTATTGGTAAATTAATATTATCTCACTAATGTCTTCAAAAATAATAAAATTTGTTGATTTGGGGAGTGAATATGGAAATATCAAAAAAGAAATTAATCAAAGTATTCAAAGAGTTTTAAACAGTGGGGTTTACATCTTAGGACAAGAAGTAGAAAATTTTGAAAATAAATTTGCCTCTTATATTGGTACAAAATATGCTGTTGGGCTGGCTTCAGGTACTGATGCCTTAACACTTGCTATAAAATCACTAGGTTTAAAAGAAAATGAATCAATTTTAGTACCCGCAAATGTCTACCCTACAATTTTTGGAGTTGCACTTTCAGGGGTAAAAATAAAACTAACTGATGTTAATCCAAAAAGTTTAAATATTGATATTGAGAATATAAAAAAATACTACTCTAAAGAGGTAAAAGCAGTTTTAGTAGTTCATTTGTATGGTAATCCTGTAGATATGTCTCCAATAATTAAATTTTGCAAAGAAAAGAAGCTATATTTGATTGAAGATTGTGCTCAAGCTGCTGGTAGTATATATAAAAATAAAAAAGTCGGGTCATTTGGAGATATCTCCTGTTTTAGTTTTTATCCAACTAAAAATCTTGGAACCTATGGTGATGGCGGAGCAGTTTTAACAAATAATAAAAAAATTTACGAGAAGGTAAAAAGTCTTAGAATGTATGGTGAACAAGGAAGATATAATAGTCTTGAAATTGGCCACAATAGCAGACTTGATGAAATTCATGCTGCTATTTTATCTGTCAAATTAAGACATATTGATAAATGGAATTTGAAAAGACGTAAAATAGCTAATCTTTACAATTTACTTTTAACAAAAAAAGGAATAGATGTTGTTGAAGAAAATAGATTAGGGAAATCAAATTATCACCTATATGTTATAAAGATAAACAATAGGCAAAAATTGATGGATAATTTAAGAATTCATGGTATCCCTTCTGTTATTCATTATCCACTTCCCATACATTTTGTTAAATCCTTTTCATATCTGGGATATAAAAAGGGTAGTTTTCCCATTACTGAAAAATATACGGAGCGTATTCTTTCATTACCAATATATCCTGAAATGAATGAAAATGATGTAATTAAAATATGTCAATTAGTTAAAATATGAAAATTTGTATTCTCACACACACATTTCCAAGATTTGAAAAAGACGTAGCCGCACCGTTTATGGATGGGGTAGCTACTGGGATGGTTGAAAATAAAAATGAGGTAATTGTACTAACCCCATTTTCATCTAAATTCAGTAAGTTTTTAAAATCTAAAAAATATAAACTTTTTCTATATAAATATGCACCGTTTAATAGTTGGCATAAGTTAGGTTATTCAGAGACACTAACTGATGACAAAACTCTAAAGTTTACTAATCTAATACTTTCTCCCTTTATGTTTATTTTTGGAATAATCGCTTTGTATAAATTAGTGAAAAAAGAAAAAATTGATATTATTAATGCTCACTGGATCTTACCAAATGGATTTATTGCCTGTGTAGTGTCAAGACTAACAGGTACTCCTGTAGTTTCAACCCTACCTGGATCTGATGTTTACATGGCAGATAGAAATAATCTTTATAGATATATGGCAAAATTTGCATCAGAGACATCAAAGGCAATATCGAGCAATAGTCCACAGTTATTGGCAGATTTAGCCAAAATTTGTGAAAAATTGGGAACTAAAAAAGGATCAATCCAAAAAAAATCTTATCCTATCATGTATGGTGTTGATCCAAAGAAATTTTATCCAACCACAAAAAATATTACAGCAATTAGAAAAAAGCTAAGAATTTTAAGAGACGATATTGTCGTTTCTTCGGTAGGAAGATTGGTTTCTAAAAAAGGATATAAATATTTAGTTGAGGCAGCTCCAAAAGTCATTAAAGAAAATAAAAAGGTAATATTTGCTATATTTGGTGAGGGTGATCAACGAAAAGAATTAGAAAAAAGAGTGTTGGAACTTGGTCTAGAAGATAATTTTCGTTTTCCTGGGTGGGTAAAATATGATGAAATGCTTTATTATCAAAATCTTGGAGATATCTTTATACTACCTTCTATTCGTGACGAGGAAGGTAACTTAGATGATCAATCTGTTTCTGTAGTAGAAGCTATGGCTTGTGCAAAACCTGTAATTACTACAGATTTTCCTGGATATAGGATAGTTATGGGAAATGGTGAAAATGGTTACCTTGTTCCTGAAAAAGATGCACAAAAAATGTCACAGGCTATTATTAAATTAATCAGTTCTCCAAGATTAAGAGACAATATGGGGAAGACATCTCGTGAACTTGTGCTAAATCATTTTTCGTGGGATTCGATTGGAAAAGAATATACTATGCTTTTTGAAAAACTATTGTAGATTTATAATCTAATATGCAAAAAAAAATTTCTATTTTTATTGGTATCGTCTTTTTTATTTTTGGAATTTTAACTCTTCCAGACTATGGAATTAATTGGGATACTGTTAATCACCTCCCAAGAGGTCAAATATATCTTCAATATTTATTAACAGGAGAAAAAGATTATTCAAAACTTCCTGTATACAAAAAATATTGGCAAAAACCTGAAGAACTTTTGTTAGATAAAAGTCAGCGCGATTTAAAGGGTCCATTGCGAAGTTATTATCAAAGCGATGCTTACACATTTGACTGGTATATGGAAATTGATGGTACTGGACATCCTCCCTTAAGTGATATTATTTCATCTATTTTTAATAGAGTATTGTTTGGAAGGTTGAAAATTGTTAATGATATTGATTCCTATCGAGTATATGGAATTTTTTTGGCTTCTATATTGGTTGGATTAATGTACTATTGGATCAGTGGTTTGTATGGCAAGTTTGCAGGCATAATTACCTCGTTATCATTGGCAACCTATCCATTATTTTGGTCAGAAAGTCATTTTAATACAGAAAAAGACGTTCCTGAGACTGTTTATTGGTCGCTATTTTTGTATTGTATCTGGAAAGGATTTACAAATAAGAATTGGAAGTGGATATTAGTCTCAGGACTTTTATTTGGTTTGGCACTAGGAACTAAGTTTAATATTCTATTTTCAATTTTTGTAATTTTACCTTGGTTGTTAATCTTTTTGAAGAAAAAATTATTTGAAAAAGTTAATTTAAATTTAATTTTTGTGGGTTGTATTGCCTTTGTTGTTGGTATTTTAATATTTTATAGTTCTTGGCCATTTTTGTGGCAAGATATTATTTCTGGAACACAAAAAGTGTTTGGATTTTATAAGACAATAGGTACATCAGTAAAGTTTGACACCCAATTTACAGGACCATTTGGTATTAATACATATCCTTTTTATTGGATAATTTATACATCTCCAGTTTTAGTATTAATATTATCTTTTTTTGGTTTAATTTCTTTATGGGTTAATAGGAAAAAAGACCATTTTTCAACAGGTTCACTTTTTGTTTTGTGGTTTATGGTTCCGATTGTCAGAGTCATGATTCCACATAGTAATGTCTATGGAGGCATAAGACAGGTTATGGAATACATTCCAGCAATGGCAATTCTAGCAGGTATTGGCGCCAGTAAGGTTGTAAATCTAATAAAATTAGATTGGTGGAAAAAACTCTCAGTCTATGGTATTTTATTTAGTTTTGTTTTAATTATATTTAATCTTGTTAAGATACATCCAAATGAAAATGCATTTTTCAATATTTTAATAGGGGGATTATCAGGAGCTAAACAACGAAACATACCTTCTTGGGGTAATACATTTGGAGCAGCATATAGACAAGGTGTTGTTTGGATTAATCAAAATGCTGAACCAAATTCAAGGTTAGCATATGCTCATGGACTTATGCCAGATATACCACTAATTTGGATTAGACCAGATATAGATACGAGCAACACCTATAGAAGTGGTTTTCTAAGAAATGGAGAATATGTTATTGGACTTGTTTACGAAGGAATTTCGAATAGCTTTTATTTTGATAATTATTTAGAAAAAATAGTGCAGCCTATGTATAAATCAGGTATTGATGGGGTAACTTTAGTAGGAGTTTGGAAAAACGGAGACGAACAAATAAAACCAGAATACAAAAAACAAAATATTATTAAAAATATTAGTTGGAAAAAAAGTGATAAAAATGGAGAAATTATAGTTGATTTAGATAAAGTCTATACATTGTCATATTTAAAAATGGGTTACAGTGAAAGAGGATGCGCTTTACTAAAATATGGTATTGTTTATTTGTCATCAGATAATAAGTTATGGGTAGAACTTCGTGATAAATTACCTATGGACGAAATACCGCCTCTAAGAGCAATACAACCTTCTAAAGGCCAATTTTATTATCCGTTTGTTGCTGAGAAAGCTAGATATATTAAAATCAATGCTGACCCTGTTACATCATGTTTAACAAATAAAGTAACTTCAGTGGAAGTTTATAGTTTAGGTTATTGACAATTGTCTTTGTAATAATTTATAGTGTTAATATATGAAAGTAGTCAAATTAATTATTCTGTTGGTGGTAATGACTTTCCCCTTTTTTACTTTAAGCCGAAATGTACTAGCAGTTTCTGCTGACCCAAGTCCTAAACCAACCAAAGTTGATTCATTCGAGCTTTTTTGGCCAATAGTGGCGGGAAAAGTTGAGGGTGATTCGATGTATCGTTTAAAAATTTTTAAGGAAAATATACGTGGATATTTAATTTTGAGTAATTTGAAAAAAGCAGAGTATCTTACTTTTATTTCAAGTAAACGACTAGTAGAATTTGAGGAGCTTGCATTATCTAGAAAAAATTTTGAGAATGCTACTAAGACTTTAGAAGTATATATGTCTACTCACAAAAAGATTTTTTCTTATCTTGATAAAGGAAAAAGCGAGGGTGTTGTGATCACAAATACTCAAAGTATTATAGAGGATACACTTAATAGACAACTTACATTACTAAATTATATTCTTACTAGTGTGGATAACTCACAAAAAACAGGTATAGAAAGTGCTATATCCTTTATAAATTCCGAGTTAGATACAAATTCAGAGTTGGAAAAGCTCTAATTAAAGTAATTTCCCCTCTATATATTTCTCAGTTAGATTTTCCTTTTGGTTTAAGTTGACTAACATCTCAGCAAGAAGTCCCGTAGTAATCAATTGTATACCTATTATCATTAATAACATTCCTAGAAACAACAAAGGTTGTCGATATTGTATTGAGCCTGTAAATACTCTTAAATAAGTAATATATACGCCTATTAAAAATCCAATAAATGATAATATTATACCAATTGTCCCAAAAAAGTGAGCCGGTTTTTTCATGTATCCTGTAAGAAAAGCCACGGTTAACATGTCTAAAAATCCTTTGATGTTCCTTTGCCATCCAAATTTACTTTTACCATATTTCCTTGGTCTGTGAATTACTACTATTTCACCCACTTTAAAATTTTGTTTTTCAGCTAGAACTGGAATATATTTATACAATTCGCCGTATAGGTGTAGATTCTCGACGACGACCCTTTTATACGCTTTAAGACCACAATTAAGGTCATGAATTTTTATACCAGTTAATAATCTTGTGGTCCAATTACCTAGTTTTGATGGTAAAGTTTTAGATACTGGATCATGGCGGTTCTTTTTCCAGCCGGACACTAAATCATATCCTTCATTAAGCATTTTAATAAGTTTTGGAATTTCTATTGGATTATCTTGTAAATCAGCATCCATAGTAATAATTATTTCTCCATTTGAGTTTTCAAAACCAGCTTGTAGAGCAATAGATTTACCAAACCAGCCCCTTAGTTTTACAATTTTAATTTTCCTGTCTAATTTGTGAAGCCTTTGTAATATTTGATATGATTTGTCAGTTGAGCCATCATCAACAAAAACAATTTGGTAATTTATTTTGTTCTTTTTAACGACATCAATAATTTCTAGATATAATTTTTCTATAGACTCCTCCTCATTTTTAATTGGAACTACAATGGATACTAGAGATTTGTTCATTATAAAAACCAATTATACCTTATTACCGCAAAGTGTGATATATTTTCTTTATGTTGAAGCGAGTTATTATAGTTTTTTCCACTGTTATTTTTCTAATCTTTATTTTAAGTATGAATCCCTTTTTAGTTATAGGTTCTGAAGAATATGTATTTGATACCCAAATAACTCAAAAGGCAACTTTTATAAATAAGATTTTTGAGAAAACAGGCCTTTTATTTAAATTGAATAAATCTAGTAAAGCAAAATATTGGAGAAAACTTGTTGATAAAAGACTGGCTGAATTCAAGCTTGTTGTTGAAAATGACGATAAAGGAGCTTTTGAGGAAACTTCATCAAGATATTCAACCTATGTTGCCAATTATTCAAATTATATTTTAAATTTAAATTTAATTAATGAAAAAAATATCACCAAACAGCAATTTGATAAACATCAAGAGATTTTAAATTCTTTTAAGAATAAATATGAATACAATTCTGCCTGGTGGATTTTGATCATGCATCCAATAAATACGTTGGAAACCTTCAAATTAAAGATCGAAAAATTATGAAAAAAGGGAATTGGCCAAAAATATCGATAATCACTCCAACATTAAATTCTTCGAGAACCATTAAATTATATTTCGAAGCAATAAAAATGCAAAAATATAAAGGTAGTGTAGAAGTATTAATTTTAGATGGCGGGAGTATTGATAATACACTAGATATTGCTAAAAAATATAATAGTAAAATATTTTTTAATAAATTAAAAACAGCAGAATCTGGCAAGGCTCTGGGTGTTAAAAAAGCCACTGGTTCAATATGTGCTTTTATTGATTCTGATAATGTTCTAACTAGCAGTTTGTGGTTAGAGAAGCTAGTAAAACCTTTAGTTAAAGATCCTGCGATTATTGCTTCCGAGCCGATTTATTTTGAATATCGAAAGACAGATCATTGGTTGACAAGATATTTTGCCCTAATAGGGATGGGTGATCCTATAAATTTATTCATAGGAAACTACGATAAATATAATTACCTGAATAGTAGATGGACAAATATTAATCTTCAGCAGAAAGAAAAAAAGGGTTATATCAAAGTTAAACTAGAGAATAGAATTCCAACTATCGGAGCAAATGGATTTTTAATTAGAAAGGGTGTTTTAGATGCCTATCCTATGAATGATTATCTTTTTGATGTTGATGTTTTGGAATATTTAGTTAAAAAACATCCGATCTTTGTTGCAAAAGTTAATCAAGGCATAATCCATCTCTTTTCAGGTGATGTTAGTACCTTTACAAGAAAGCAGAGGAGAAGAATTAGAGATTATCTGTATCATTATTATTATAAAAATTCCAAAAAAACTGAAAATTCACTTGAATCACCATTTATTTTTTGGGGTATAGTAAGATTTATCGCATCTTGTCTATCTGTATTTCCCTTAATATTTCAATTATCTGTTGGTTTTACAAGAAGACGAGATGTTGTTTGGTTGTTTCATCTACCTGCTTGTTATATTACTCTTTTTGTTTATACTTACGAAACAGTTAGATCGCTATTTATCAAAGAAGAATATAGTCGAGAAAATTGGAAGCAATGAGAAAACAAAAACCCAAAGTATCAATTGTTATAACTAATTATAATGGAGGCCAAATTCTTTTAGATTGTATCGAATCCGTCAAAAAAATTAATTACCCAAATTTTGAGGTTATTTTAATAGATGATAGGTCAAAGGATGATAGTTTTGAGATGGCAATAAAAAATAAAGGTAAATTAGAATTAATATCATCTCGTAATAAAGTTAATCTTGGATTTGCAGGTGCAAATAATGCTGGTTTAAAGTTGGCAACTGGTGACTATATATTACTTCTTAATAATGACACAAAGGTTGACAAAAACTTATTGGCAAAATTGGTTGATAAATTTGAATCTGATTTATCAATTGGAGCCGGTCAATCAAAGATACGTTTTATGGATAAACCGAAATATTTAGACAATGCTGGTTCATTTTTGACACGAACTGGTTTTTTGGTGCATTGGGGATTTGGAAGTCGAGATTCTGAAGAATTTAATTCAGAAAAAAAGATATTCTCTGCTAAGGGTGCCTGTTTATTTATAAGACGAAAAATTATCGATAAAGTTGGTCTTTTTGATGCTGACTTTGTAAGTTATATTGAAGAATCTGATTTTTGTTGGAGGGTGTGGTTGGCTGGATACAAAGTAATTTTTTATCCAGAAACTTATATATTGCATAAAGTAGGGTTTACTTTTAGTAAGCAATTTAATCCAATTACGGTAAATTATAATTCGTTTAAAAACAGAATTTTGTCCTTATATAAAAATCTTGAAACCAAAAATCTAATATTAATTTTAATACCACATTTATTTATAATTTTGGGTCTATCTTTTTATTATTTAATTAAATTACAGTTTGCAAAATCATCGATGATAATTAGAGCTATTTGGTGGAATATTGTAAATATTCAAAAATCTGCTGAGAAAAGAAAGATTGTTCAAAATTTAAGAGTTAAAACAGACGATGAATTATTTAAAACAATTATGAAAAAGTTTGTCTTTAAAGAAATGTTTTCGCATTTCCTTAAGGCAGAGGCTAATTTTGCTACAAAACGGATTACTAAATGATTAAGAATTTCACTTTTAAAATGCCAATTTCTGGAAGAGTTTTGGCATGTCTAAAACTTTTAAATAAATTTAATATTATTAATAAAACAATACTTGATGTTGGATCGTCTTTTGGTTGGCTAGAGAGAGAGATATTAAAAACTAGTAAATTAAATAAATTGATTGGTGTTGACCCTGATAAAGATGCAGTTAAATTTGCACAAAAAAAAGTCAAAGGGGCAAGGTTTTTGGTTGGCGACGCCCTAAATTTACCACTTAAGAATAATCAGGTAGATGTGGCTACCTTGTTTGATGTAATTGAGCACGTTCCAAAGAACTTTGAGACTAAAGCTCTAAATGAAGCAAACAGAGTTTTAAAGAAGGATGGATTACTGTTTTTATCTACTCCTAATTCTAAGTTTTTGTTAAATATTTTAGACTTAGCATACTTATTTGGTCATAGACATTATAAAAAAGAGCAATTAATTAAATATTTGAAGAAATCTAAATTTAAGATCATTGAATCTAGAATTTTGGGAGGATACTGGTTTAGCATATATCTTATTTGGTTATATTTAGCTAAAAGAATTACAGGAAATTTTCTCCCCAGAAATACTTTTTTAGAAAAAAGGGAAGCATCAGATTTTTTAAAAGATAATGGCATTCATACACATTTCATAGTTGCTAGGAAAATGTGAATAGTTTAGTGAAAACCAATTTTTTCATTGATAAGATATTCTGGTCTTTTTTTAACCTCATCATAAATACGTGCAAGATATTCACCTATAATACCTAACGTTATTAGTTGAACCCCGCCCATAAAAAGAATTGATGATATTGTTGATGTCCAACCCATAATTCCTAAATTGATAAAAAATTTGAGTATAACAAGTATAACAATTAAAACAAAAGCAAATCCGGAAAAAATAAAGCCTAGTATGCTTGCGATTCTTAAAGGGACAAATGAGAAAGAAACAATTCCGTCCATGGCTAGTTTAAAAAGCCTAGAAAAGCTTGCTTCATTTCCAGCATATCTTTTTGATCTTTCGTATATGACACCTGTTTGTTTAAAACCGGTCCAGGCTCTTAATCCACTAAAGTACTTATTTTTTTCAGGCAAATCAATAATTATATTTACGATCTTTCTGTCTAATATCGAAAAAGTTCCAGCATCGATTGGCATTTTTAAAAAAGATATTTTGTCAAATAGTTTATAAAATGACTTAAATAAAAACTTTCTCACAAAATTCTCTTTCCTCTTTCGTTTAACACCATAAACTACATCATACCCTTGTAATGATTTTTTGTACATTTTTTCAATTATATTTGGAGGATCTTGTAAATCAGCATCCATTACGACCACTTTTTCCCCTTTTGAATAGGCTAATCCTGCTGTTATTGCAGGCATATGGCCAAAGTTTCTAGAAAAAGAGATAATTTTAATATGCTTATCTTTTTTAGAGATTGGTCGTAGAATATTTAGAGAATTATCATAACTGCCATCATCAATAAAAATCACTTCATAACTACCACTTATTTTCTGAAAAGTTGTTTTAATTTTTTCGCAAAGAGTCTTGATGTTTCCTTCCTCATTGTAAATTGGAACAATAACTGATATCTTTAATTTCATAAGTGCAATATTACTAGAATGAAGTTGATTAAGCAAATTCTAATATTTTTTATTACTATTTTTTTTAAGATATTCTTTTTTGTTTTTGGCGAGCCTAAAATTTCTAGCAGATTAAGATCTGCTGTTAATTTATACAAGGGAAATAGTTTTTCTTCACTTTTTAAAATTATAAGGGTTTGGGATGCTCCTTTTGAAGAAATCGAAAAAACTGTGCCGAAAAACGGTAAAATTGTTGACTTGGGATGTGGAGACGGGATTTTGGGAAATTATTTAGCTTTATCATCCAAGAAAAGAAGTGTTGTTGGGATAGAATTTAATAAGAAAAGGATAAGTGAGGCAAATAAAGGCATAGTTAATACTAAATTTGTCTATGGCGATATTTTAAAAAGTAGCTTTACTAAAGCAGATGCAATTCTACTTATACACGTACTTCATCATCTAGAATCCTATACAGATCAGGAAAGGCTTCTAACTAAATGCAAAGAAAGATTAAATAGGGGGGGTAAGATAATTATTGCTGAGATAATAGAAAGACCTTTACATAAGTTTTTATTTACTACCTTAACAGATTTTTTAATTGTACCTATACTGTTTGAAGGAAGGTTAATGAATACAATGATACATTTTAGAACCTTAGACAAATGGAAAACATTATTTAAGAGAATGGGATTTAAATATAAATATTCGTTAAATCATCAAAATATGCCTTTCTCACACGCGATTTTTACATTGGAGTAATTAGATAAATTTTAATTTTTTAGCTGCAAAAAGAGTCATTTTCAGAAGCAACCATCCGTGAGAATAACGATTAATGTTTGTTTGACCATATGTTCTCTCCCGATATCTAGCAGGAATTTCGCAAATTTTTAAATTGAGTTTGGTGGCGCCAAATAAAAGATCATAGTCTCCAAAAGGATCAAAATTGCCAAAGTAATTTCTATTATCACAAATTTTAATGTAATCTTTACGGAATAAAGCTTTAGTTCCACAAAGCGTATCATTTACTTTCTGATCTAATAAATAAGTGAAAATAATACTAAATATTTTATTTCCAAAAAAGTTTAGCGTTTGCATTGCCTGTTTTTCTAATGGGTAAACTAAACGAGAACCATTTGCAAAATCACAATATCCTTTTGAGATAGCTTCATAAAACTTAATTAGATCTTTAGGATTTACGGTTAGATCGGCATCGAGAATAATTAATATATCGTTTTTGGCTTTTTTAAATCCTAATCTAACAGCATCCGCTTTGCCTACACCTTGTTGTTTATATAATTTTGCTATTTTTTTATTTTCTTTATTTTTATTAATCTCCTTCAAAATATAATCATAAGTTTTATCGTTAGATTTTCCTTCTACAAAAATAATTTCCATATTTTTACCTATTTTGGGTATTTTAGATATCATGTTAGGGATGTTTCCTTGCTCGTTTCTAGCTGGAATTATTATCGAGACAGAATAATTCTTTGTTGGGGGACGTCTTTTAAAAATTATATAAGTAGTTAAACATAGATCGTTTATTAGTGGTAATTTTGCAACCAAAGTATTAATAAATGAAGTTACAATGCCAAGATCGATAGGTAATAGAAATCTTTTACCTTTTCTAATAACATCAAACCCCTCTAGGTTAAAAACATTTACAATATCATCAGTTGATAACCAATTTGAAGGTTTATCTTCTTTTTTTCTTAAACTCAATTTTGTAGCAAAATTTAAAATAGGTTTCCAGAATTGATTAAAATAAATCACCACAAACCTTGTATCTTTGTGTGAATATTTTTTTAATTTTTTTATCTCAAACTGTATATCATTCCAATGAGCAATTGTATTTGGAAGAACAATGTAATCATATCTCTGCGGCTCTATGTTTTCGTTTGAATAAGTAAGTACTTTAGAACCCTTAGGTGTTAATTGACTTACTAACTTTTTAATATCTCGTTGGTAAAATCTAGAAAAGACCTTCATTTAAAGGTCTTTATATACCAATTAATTGTTTTGGTCAATCCTTCATCAAGTTTTGTCTTAGCAACAAATCCAAATTCATTTTTTGCTTTTTGGGTATTAAGTTTTCTTCTTATTTGACCATCGGGTCTGTTTTTATTCCAGACAATTTTTCCCCGATAATTCATTTTGTTAGCAATTAGAGTGACTAAATCCTTTATTTTTATTTCGGAACTTGAACCAATATTAATTGGATTAATTTTATTATATCTTTGTGTTGCTCTAACTATTGCTTCAGCAGCATCTTCTACATACAAAAATTCTCTAGATGCTTTTCCTGTGCCCCATACTGACAGATCACTGTTGGTTTTTTTAGCCTCATGTATTTTTTTGATTAAGGCAGGAATTACATGTGAAGATTTAGGGTCAAAGTTATCTCCAGGACCGTAAAGATTGACAGGTAATAGATATATTGAATTAAAACCAAATTGTTGTCTATATGCCTGCGACTGGACTAAAAGTATCTTTTTTGCTATTCCATAAGGTGCATTAGTTTCTTCAGGATATCCATTCCAAAGAGATTCTTCTTTAAACGGAACTGGTGTATTTTTGGGGTAAGAACAAACAGTTCCAATGCAAACAAATTTATGTACATGATTATTTTTCGCAGCCTCCATTAATTCTAAACCCATTATTGCATTATCATACAAAAGCGTACCAGGTAAGAAAGAGTTTTTTCCAATTCCACCAACATTACCAGCTAAATGAATAACAATATCTATTCCCTTGGTTAATTTTTGGCAATTTATTCTATCTCTTAAATCAAACTTATTGCTATCAGGTACAACAATGTTTTTTTCTTTTAATCCTTTTTTTAATAATAAATTTTTAACATATTTTCCCAAAAATCCATTTCCGCCAGTAAGTAAAATTTTATTTTCTTTGAATTTATTTTTTTTCATTTAATATAAAAACTGTATTTTCTTTCCACTCCTGTAATTGTTTGTTAAATCAACGATAAATCCTTTTTCAGAATCAAAATCTTTTGAAGGAACTCTATCATAATTGTAATCAATAACCCATACTTTATTTTTAATACTCCAGTATTTCTTCTCCCACCCATCAACAGGTATGGGAAAATCTACGTTTGGACTAACAAATTCTGTAATTAGAGCTCCAGGCCACTGTAAATATGAAGGTACAATTATTATGGAATCTCTTTCAAATTGAGGTGATATATATTTAATATAAGAAATAAATTTTTTAAAAGCCTCAGATTTATATTGAATAGAATCAAAATGTTTCCATATCATATTGGTATTGTTAGTTACAAATACAATTAATACAAATAATGTTGCTACTTTGTATAAAATTTCTTTTTTTGTAAATAATGCTTTTAATAAAATCGCCCACATAATAACAGCAAAAAAACTTGAAAAAATAAAATACCTATCCTCTCCAAAATATTTGGTAACATCAAGTCTGGTGTCGACATACATATATAGAAACATTGTTGAAAGCATTGACAATAATAACGAAATATACAAGGTTAATAGCCTGGGTGCTCTTTTTAAAACAAGTAATATTCCACCAAAATACATGACTAAGGTTATTGGTAAAAAAAACTTTATAACTGGCAAATAAGGGTCTTTAATTGGTGTAATCCAATTTTGTCCAATAAAACTAATTAAATTTAAAGGAATTGTAATTGTTGGTATCTGATACAAAAGTCGTTGAGTAAGATTTTCTTGGGTTTTCAAAAAATTTGTAAATCCACCAAGAGGTTGTTGTTCGCTTCTGTTGGTTATATAAAAGGAAATTAAAAAAAATGTTGTACAAATTAAAATAACCCTAAAAATTTTATGTAAATTAAGTTTATCCTCAAACATCTTCACAATTGGATAAATAACCAAAATTGGTAGAGCTAGACTAGAAAAATGACCAGTAAATAGTGCTAATCCCCAGAGTAAAAAGGATACAATGAGATTTTTTACTTTTAAATTTCTTACATATTTCCATAAAAAATAAAATGAAAAAATAATTGGAATTATTCCCGGAAACCTTTGTGCAAATCTTTGATATGTTCCTGCACCCAAATACTCAAAAAGAGCAATATAATTAGTGGCAAAAAAAATGGTTGCAGAGAATGCTAACAACTTACTGCCAGTTATCCTATTTATTATTAAATAAAGAGAAATAAACAAGATATAGGCAATTGTGAAAGAAAGAAGAAAATAAGCTGTTATGTTGTCACGAAATAATGGTGGAAAAATATCGAAAATTATTTTAGCAGAATTATCATAACCCCATACATTTATACCGTTTTTAACAAAAAAGTTTAAATGAGGATTAAAATACATGTATCCTTCTCCTAAGAAGACCTGTTTAAACATCTTATGCCAAACTAAGAAAGATAATCCAAAAATTGCGGTAGCAGACACCCAATTTTTTTGATAGAATGACTTAAATTTAGATATGATTTTCACAAAAATATATTCTCATAATTCTACAACATGAACAAAGCTTTTTCAAAACTATTACCAATACTTGTGTGTCCTATCTGTCACAAAAATTTAAAGTTAATTAATAAAAATTTAGCGTGCGCGGGCAATCATAGATTTTTAGTTAAAAGTTATGTCCCAGTTTTCACTAAACTCAATGATTATCTCGAAATTGAATCTAATGCTTGGGAAGAAGAATGGAAATCAAAAATTTCAAAAAAAGCTCTAAAAGCCTATGACATCAACATGTCAGTTTTTAAAAGTTTAGGCTATTGGGAAGAAAGCGGTAATGCTTCAAATCTAATACCAAGTAAGAAAGACAATATTGTTCTTGACTTGGGTTGTGGTAATGGTGTTTCAACGAGTAAACTCAAAGCAAAACAGGCAGTAGGGTTGGATCTTTCTACTAAACAATTGATAAAATCCAAAAATAAATATCCAAACTGTAGTTTTATTGTAGGTGATGCGAGAAAACTTCCCTTTAAAGATTCATCATTTGATATGGTTGTTGCAATAAATATGCTCCACCATGTCAAAAATCCTCAAGTTGTACTCAAAGAATGTCATAGAGTTTTAAAAAGCGGGGGGCGTCTTTTAACTGTAGATCCAAATCTTTATAACCCTATTGGGTTTATAGGTAGAGGTATGTTTAAACTATTAAGACTTAAAAAGATTTTTCCGACATTTCCACAGTTTGCATTAGGAGAAGACGAATATCAATTTTCAAAGAAAAATTATTACAATCTTTTTACCAAGTCTCCATTTAAAAATTTTACGATTAGGCCACACAGACTTGAAAGAATATTTTTCTTTGCAAGTATTTTGATACCTAGTTTAATTATGTTTCCCTTCTATGAAAATATTATTTACATACTTAGTCGTATAGGAGAGAACTTGGTTAAAATTCCACCATTAGACAATATTTGTTATTTTTGGAAATGTGAGGCTATTAAGTGAAAAAATTGCTTTTTTGGTTAATTTTAATTCTGGCCTTGCTTTGGCGTATAATAGGGATCTATCCAGGCTATCCGCTTCATGCAGATGAAGGAATGTCTTATTCACAAGGTATGGCCATGATAACAGAAAAAACTTTAGATGCTCATGGATATGCTTACGTATATGCATATCCGAACCTTGTACCAGTAATAAATGCATTATTTTTTAAACTTTTTTTTATACCTTTATCTTGGTTTTGGTTTTTTTTAAATAGAATACCTGAACTTATTGATGGCGTTTTACAAATTATTCCATCACAACTTGAAAGAGAAAGAATCTTTCAAGTCTTTATATTGGGAAAAGGGGGAATTAACCCACTTTACTGGGGAAGATATATAGCATCTTTTTTTGGTTTCGGTTCTGTAATTCTTTCATATATTCTAGGAAAGAAAATATTTAGTAAAAATGTTGGATTAATTTGGGCATTTTTTATGGCTGCAAATTGGCGTCTAGTACTTGCAAGTCATTTGGATTTACCAGATATATATAATGTATTTTTTCTTATTTTGTCTATGATTTTTTCCCTAAATATTAAAGAAAAACCCACAATCAAAAATTATTTATTAGCAGGGTTATTTGCAGGTTTGTCATTTAATATTAAGTTCCAGACATTTTCAATAATTATTATTGGTATTTGCTATTTATATTCAGTTTTTATACAAAAAAGATTACACTTACCTTTTATATTAATTTCATTTTTTTCCTTTTTATTAATTACTTTAATAATCAATCCTTACCATCTTATTCACTGGAAAACGACTTATGATCAAATTTCATATGTTGCAATGAAATACGGAATGGGTAAGAAAAACTTATATATTTATCCAATTTTTTATCTTTATTATTATGCTGTAGGAGTTCCTGCAGTCTGGGCATCCTTTTTGGGAATTATATACGCAATTTTTCGGAAAAAATATTTTTATTTAATATTGATTTTGTCCCCAATTTTGTCGGGTTTGTATTTATTTGCTTATTATTCTGGAGGTGGTTTTTATACTCGGAATCTTTTAACAATTAGTACATTTGTGTTACTTTTTTCTGCGTTAGGTGTAAATTTCATTTTCGAAATACTTGAGAAAATAATTAAAAATAAATTATTTTTAGTAGGTATTACGATACCCTTGATATTATTATTGTATTTTGATCAGATAAAGGCTTCGACATTAGTAGCATTAAATTATAAAGAAACGTGGAATATACATATTTTGGAAAATTGGTTAAGTAAAAATATTCCAACTGGTGCAAAAATAGCTGCTCACAGTAATGTTCCACTTCCCATAAAAGATGTAGTTCGACTTGATTTTGAGGATGGTATTTCTTTTTCTATCGACGAATTCAGCAGGAACGGTGCTAGTTATGCTATTGCTAATTTTGCATGGGCTACTAACAGTTTCTATTGGTGGATGGGTGGGATACCACAGAAATATCAATTAAATTATTTTAATAAACCTGTTGATTTACTTGAATTTACCTATCAAGGGATTGCTTTAAGAGAGTTATCTGAATCAGCCGTTTACCATATATCAAATTCGTGGCAAGCACCTGATACAACTTTTGTTGTAGCTAAAATTCCAGAATATAATTTAATAGATAAATCAGAGATAATTAATTATGATTTCCAGAAGGGTACTAATGGCTGGAAAAAGAGCGGTACCGCTTGGGAAGATAGTGATAATTTAAGTTGGGCAAAAGAAGGTTTACTTTTAGAAGCAGAACCTGTCCTTCTTCCTTCAACAAGATGGGAGTCTCCAGTCCATAAAATTGAAGATGCAAAGGGGTTTTATATTGAATATAAAGTCAATTCGATATCTGAGACAAAGAATATAAAAGGTGCATATATTTTTGTCAATTTTTATAAAAGCTTTGAAGATGCTCAACAATCAGTAAATAGGGTTAGTGTTAGACTAAGTGAAAGGAAAGATGCAGATTCCACTTGGGAAACTAAGAGCTTGATAGGCTTAATTCCCGATAATGCCAAATACATGACAATTGGTTATTCGAGCTATGATAATGTTAAAACTTTTAATATCTTAAGTTGGTTAAAAATATATAAATCAGATGTAGAAATTGATTACGGCAAAGAAAAGATTAAACCTGTTATGTTAGATATCAACGATCTTTTCCCAAACAGTCATGGAAATTTATAAAAAGACTGAAGACAATTTGCAATCTCAAATATAATTGGTAGAATAACTTCAATAATGAAATATGTAGCTTTAGTGGGTTATGGTTATTGGGGAACTAACCTTTTAAGGAATTTTGTTGAGACTAAAAATTGTGAGGTTGTATATGTTTGTGATAACGATATTACTAGACTAAAACCAATTAGAAAAAGATATCCTTCAATTATTCTCACTTCAAATTATGAAGAAATTCTTGTTGATAAAGAAATTGATGCGGTGATAATAGCTACTCCCACAAGGTTTCATCACAGTCTTGCTAAGAAGGCCATGGAGGCAGGGAAGGACGTTTTGATCGAAAAACCAATGGCTCTTTCTGTATCTGAAGCAAAAGATTTAGTTATGGTATCAAAAAAAACGAAGAGAATAATAATGGTTGACCATACATTTTTGTTTACGCCAGCCGTAAGAAAATTAAAAAAAATTATAGATAGCGGTGAAATAGGAGATATTGTTTATATTGATTCAGTAAGAATAAATCTTGGACTTTTTCAAACTGACTCTAATGTATCATTTGACCTAGCAACTCATGATATTGCAATATTACAATATTTACTAAATGTGAGTCCTACAATAATTACCTCGGTAGCAAAGTCTTTCTATGGTACGCAAGAAGAAATTTTTTACATTCATTTAAATTATCCAAACAAAATAACTTGCCATTTACATGTAAGTTGGCTTTCACCACTTAAGGTGAGAAAAATGATGATAGTAGGAACTAAAAAAATGATAGTGTATGATGACGTTGAACAGTCTGAAAAGATAAAAATCTATGATAAAGGAGTTGTGTTTGAGCAAATAAAAACTGAAACGAAAAAAGCTGAACAGATAAGAATTGGGTATAGGTCAGGAGATGTCAATTCTCCCAATATTGATATTAAAGAGGCATTAGGGACTATGGCATTAGAGTTTATGGATGCCTTGGAAACCAGAAAAGAGCCTGTAAGTAACGGTCTTTTTGGTTTGTCAATTGTAAACATATTAGAAATGTCTAATAATTCTTCTCGAAGTAGTAAAACAATTATTATTAGAAATAAAAATGACAATAAAAAATGATGTCAAAATAGGTAAAAGAGTAAAAATTTATCACAAAAATTTAGTTAATTTGTATGGTTGTAGTATAGGAGATGATACAAAAATTGGAACTTTTGTGGAAATACAAGCGGGTGCAAAAATTGGTTCAAGATGTAAAATTTCATCACATACATTTATTTGTGAAGGAGTAACAATAGAAGACGAGGTGTTTATTGGTCATGGAGTTATGTTTACAAATGATAAATACCCTAGGGCTGCAATCGGTGGGCATTTAAAGGAAAATGATGATTGGAAGCTCGAAAAAACAGTTATTAAAAAAGGTGCATCTGTTGGCAGTGGCGCAATTATTCTTCCTGGAATAATAGTTGGGGAAAATGCGATGGTGGGAGCCGGTTGTGTGGTCAGTAAAGATGTTCCATCAAACTCTTTAATTTATGGAGTACCTGGTAAAATTATTAAAAAATTAAAATGATACCCTTTTTAGATTTAAAAAAACAACACAACAGCATTAAAAAAGATATTGATCTTGCGGTCGGTAAAGTTCTAGAAAATTCAAATTTTATTCTTGGTTATGAGGTTGACGAATTCGAAAAGAATTTTGCCAAATACATAGGCGTTAAAAGATGTATCGGTGTTTCTACAGGAGAATCGGCAATTTTGTTGATATTAAAAGCTTTAGGAATAGGTCCTGGAGATGAAGTTATTACGGTTGCAAATACTTTTATTGCTACGGTTTTTCCAATAATCACACTTGGAGCAAAACCTATTCTTATTGATATTGATCCTAAGACTTATCAGATGGATTTAGATATGTTACAGAAATCAATAACACCTAAAACTAAAGTTATACTTCCTGTACATTTGTTTGGTATACCTGCGCCGATGGAAGAAATCTTAAAAATTGCTAATGAGAAAAACATATTTGTTGTTGAAGATGCATGTCAGGCTCATGGATCATCAATTGCTGGTAAGATGTGTGGATCTTTCGGAATTGCTTCTGCCTTTTCATTTTATCCTGGTAAGAATTTAGGTGCAGCAGGGGATGCCGGTGGAATAACTACAAATGACGAAGAACTAGCAAACAAATTGATTGCCTTAAGAAATATTGGTCAATTTGAAAAATATAAACATGATTTATTTGGATATAACTTTAGAATGGATACGATTCAGGCAGCTTATTTAAATGTAAAGCTAAAACATCTTAACATATGGAATAAAAAAAGAAGAGAAATTGCAAATTATTATAATAAATTATTATCTGATTTACCCGTGGTTTTACCGCCAAAATTAAAAAATGGGTTGGTAGAAAATTATCATCTTTATGTAATAAAAAGTGGAAAAAGAAATGAGTTGTTGGAATTTTTGAAACAAAATGAAATTGCTACTGGTATACATTACCCAATACCACTTCATTTACAAAAATCATTGTCCTTTTTAGGATACAATGAAGGAAGTTTTCCTGTAACTGAGAAATTTGCAAATGAGATTTTATCTCTTCCCATGTTTCCTGACATGACAAAAGATCAAGTAGAAGAGGTATCAACCAAAATTCATGAATTTTATCGAAATCTTGATAGATTGGGAAAAATTGTAATAACAGGTGGAGCTGGGTTTATAGGTTCTTCGATTGTTGATTATTTATTAGAACATTTTGATGAAAAAATAGATAAAATTGTAGTTTTAGATAATTTTGTCAGAGGTAAAAAAGAAAATTTAATTAAGGCTCTGAAAAATAAGAAAATGGAATTAGTTGTTGGTGATATTCGAGATAAAGAGTTGGTTGATAAGTTAATTAAAGGTGCAAATTATGTAATTCATGAGGCAGCTATCAAAAATATTTTATGTGATGAAGATCCACGACTTTCCCTAGAAGTATTAGTTAATGGGACATTTAATGTTATGGAGGCGTGTGTTAAACATAAAGTCAGAAAATTAGTATTTAATTCATCAGCCTCGGTTTATGGACAACCTTTAAAGATACCCATGAAGGAAACAGATAATTATAATAATGAAGCATTTTATGGTGCAGGAAAGATTTCCAACGAACAAATGGCAAAAGCTTTTAATAAAATGTATGGCCTAAATTATGTTTGTCTACGACCTTTTAATATCTATGGACCTAGAATGGATATATCAGGCATATATACTGAAGTTTTTATTAGATGGTTGGACTCAATAGATAATGGAAAGTCGCCAGTTATTTTTGGAGATGGCACAAATACCTTAGACTTTGTTTATATCGAAGATGTAGTTAAAGCAACCATTGCGGCATTATTAAGTGATATAAAACAAGGTTTTTATAATGTTGGATCTGGCAATGAAGTTAGTTTAAATAAACTAGTAGAAGTAATTCTTAAATGTAATAAATCTAATCTTAGAGTGGAACACATTCAACAGACTAGAAAATCTAACTATGTAACTAGAAGAAAAGCTGATATAGTAAAAGCTAAGAAAGATTTAGGCTTTGTGGCTGATACATCGCTAGAGATGGGTGTTAAAAAGCTTATTGAATGGAGGAAGAAAACAAAGAAAAATGAAAATACCGTTAATTAAACCTAACTTTGACAAAAAGGAAGAAAAAGCCGTTATAGATGTATTAAGATCTGGTTGGGTTACTCAGGGGCCAAAGGTGGAAGAATTTGAAAGAATGGTAGCTTCTTATGTTGGAGCAAAATATGCAGTAGCAGTTACTTCTGCAACAACAGGTTTGTTCTTAGCCCTTCATGTAAAAGGAATTGGTGCTGGAGATGAAGTTATAGTTCCGTCATTTTCATTTATAGCAACAGCTAACGTAGTAGCTCATTCTCAAGCCAAGCCGGTTTTTGTTGATATTGATCCAAATACTTTTAATATTGATCCAGAAAAAATTGAGAAGGCTATCACAAGTCAAACAAAAGCAATTATTCCTGTGGATCAAGTTGGTTTACCATGTGATTTAGATAAGATTCATAAAATAGCCAAAACTCATAATTTGATAGTTATTGAAGATGCGGCCTGTGCGATAGGAACTAAGTATAAAGGTAGGAAAATAGGGTCAATTAGTGAAATGACAGTTTTTTCGTTTCATCCAAGAAAGACTATAACTACGGGAGATGGGGGAATGATTACGACAAATGATAAAAAACTGGCTGATCGATTAAAGCTTTTAAGAAACCAGGGTATGGGAGTATCAGATGTTAAAAGACATTCTTCTAAAAAAGTCGTTCAGGAACAATATCCTGAAATAGGTTTTAATTTTAGAATGACAGATATTCAGGCTGCGATAGGAATAGAGCAAATGAAAAAGATAGATAAGATTTTGACAAAAAGAGAAAAATTAGCTAAAAGATATGATAAAGCATTTTTGTCTTCGAAAAATATTATTCCTCCATATATTCCAAAAGGTTATGAGCACAATAGACAAAGTTATGTAGTTAGGGTAAAAAAAGAGTCTAAGATTAGTAGAGATAATTTAATGCAAAAACTTCTTGATTTAGGTATTGCCACAAGACGAGGTGTAATGGCATCCCATTTAGAAAAACCATATGTAAAAATGCTTGGGAAAATTAAACTTCCCATGACTGAAGAGGCAACGGCAAATACTATGGTTTTACCTCTTTTCCCACAAATGACGATTTCTGAACAAGATTTTGTAATTAAAAATATATTGAATCTAACCCAATAGTAAATGCAAGACAACGAATTTAATCACGGAATTGGAGATAACCCATACAACAGACATTCTTGGATTTTAGGAAATCCTCAAATAGGTAAAAATGTATGGATTGGAGCATTTACCTTAATTGATGCCTTACACAATAAATTAAAAATTGGTGAAGGAACCGATGTTTCTTCTGGTGTGCAGATATTAACTCATTCAACAGTAAAAAGGGCGATTTCTGAAAGGAGATACGTGGGTATTGAAAGCGCTCCAACCAAAATAGGCAATTTTTGCTTTTTGGGAACCCACGCTACTGTTTTAATGGGAGTAGAAATTGGTGATCATAGTGTAATCGCTGCTGGCTCAGTTGTACCTCAATTTATGAAAATTCCTCCTTATTCTATGGTTGCAGGAGTTCCTGCAAAAATCATTGGTTCGAGTAAAAAACTCTTAAAAGATGTACCAGATGATTCACTTTCTATTACCATCCCTGCTTTTAATGAAGAAAAAACAATTGAAATGGTTGTTAAAGAAGTAATTCAAGAAGTTTCTAAATTATTTAAGGATTATGAAATACTATTAGTTAACGATGGGTCAAAAGATAAAACTGGTAAAATTATCGACCTTCTTGCTAAAAAGAATAAACATATTAAAGTTATACATCATAAAACGAATAAAGGTTTTACTGGGGCAATGAAATCTTGTTTGTTTAACGCTCAGAAAAACTTAGTATTTTTAGCGCCAGCTGATGGACAATTCAATTTTAAAGAGCTTCATAAATTTATTAAAGCTATAAAGGGTTATGATATGGTTATTGGGTATAAGAAAGAATCCGGCGAAGGCTTTTATAGAAAATTTAGCTCCAAATTAATTTATACTTTATATCAAAAACTATTTAATGTTCCTATCAGAGAAATTTCAACAGTGTTTATGTGGAGAAAAAATGTAATTGATTCAATTAATATTTCCTCAGAGGATAGAAGTGCAATGTTTCTTTATGAATTTTTCTATAAAGCTATAAATAAAAAGTATAAATATGTTGAAATTCCAATCTCTTGGCACAAACGCCGTGGTGGTCAGGCAAAAGGAAGAAATTTAAAAAATATAATTAAAACCCTGGAGGGGATGATTAAACTCAAACTACAGTTTTTATTGAACTAATATATTCTTTAATATAATTTTGCTGTATTATGATGCTAGATGTTATCAAAGATTTATAAATTTATTAAAAATTTTATAAATAACCATTTTTGGGTTCTGTTAATTTTTATTGTTCTTGTCTCTTATGGCCAGATGCTTTGGATGCAGCCGTGGGAAGACGATAACGCCTTGTTTGTTAAACTGGCAAGTATAGAGGATAGGGTTGGTTTTTTTGGCAAAGGCCCTTTAGGTGAAGGAGTTTATAGATTCGCAGCTGTCCCGTTTATATTAATATATAAAATTTTCGGTACATTTATACCAGCTTACTTTGCATTGCTTTTAATTCTTTATGTTTTAGCTACCTTAACAGTGTATAAAGTACTATCTAATACTATTGGTGAGACTGGAGGGAGAGTTGTTGGTTTTATCTATGCTTGTGGTTATATTACCTCTGACAGCTTTTGGAGAATGGCTAATAGTGCAACCACAAGTATAAGTATAATACTTATTAGTTTGTTTACGTTATTTTATTGGCAATATTATAAACAACAAAAAATTAAGTATTATTTATTGTCACTTGTTTTCTTTCTGACAGCTACAATAATTGCTGTTTCAAGAACTCACTATCTTGTTGCTGTGGCAATAATTTTTGAATTTACCTTTTTTACTTTTAGAAATTTTCCTAAAAATGTTATAAAGTCGATTCTACGTTTAATTCCATTTTTGTATATTTTTAGCAATTTAGTTTTATCCTCTAGTGATTCAAGGACTGATGGAGTGGGAAATTATGTTACTTCGATCTTAAAAGGAAAATTGTATTTGACCTATGGATTTTTTTCGTCAATTTCCAATTTATTTATTCCGGACTATTTAATTAATTTTCTTTTTGATATCCAAAACAAGATGACAGTGTTTTTACAGGCCAAAATTCCTGTTGCCTATTTATTATTATTTGGTGTTTTTACAATTTCAATATTGTTAATCATTAAAGGATTAAAAAATAAAAAATATCTTTCAATATTATTTTATTCTATATTTTTGATATGGTTTTTTGTTTCCAAAAAAGTTTTCTTGAAATCATCCTTGGGATTAGGAGAAAAAAGTATTTTTGTTGGAATACTTGGTGGAGTTATCCTAATTTTGTTAAGTGCGTTTTTTATTATTCTTCGTAAAAATAGACAGATATTTTTATTTTTTATTAGTTGGCTTGTTATTAATCTATTAGCCTATACTTCTTACTTTCCTACAGTTACTTATGAAACAATTAACCGTTATTTAGCTCACTCATTTTTTTCTCTAACATGCGTTTTGGGTATATTATATATTTCTCTTTCAGACAAAAGTAGGAAAAATTTATTGATTAAATTAATAATTATTTTATTCGGCATTGTTAATTTAATAAATGCAGTAATTTATCAAAATAAAATTCTTCACACAAGAAGTTTTCCAGTTAGAAGTTTTTATCAACAACTGTCTATTTTGCTACCTGAAATTAAAAAAGACGATGTTTTGTATTTTGATGTTTCAAACGATTCACAGCGGCTGTTTCGTGACGCAATTTCAGCGGCGATGATACCAGACACTGGATCGTTTGGCTGGCGTTATCAAATATATAGATATGATTTTAGTTTAGAAACAGATTTTTCAAATTTATATAAAAAAATAACAGAGGAAAAGGTAAAAATCGAAAACATCCACGCTTTTTGGTATTCCAAAGGTGTTCTTACCGACGTAACTGGAAATATACAGAATTACTTTTTAAATAAGAATTCGTATTATTATGCTCAATATAATTTGGAAAAAACAAGTGAAGCAATTATAAACAGAAACAAAGATAAAACATTGTGGCTACAGCCAGAACTTATTGCCGACATCAAATCTCCAATTGAAAGTTATGCACCCATTGAGTGTGGCATCACTCTTGTAGCCAGCCCACTTAAAACTAGTAGATTACTCTTTCCACTATATTGGGAATTATCTAATGACAAAACAAAAAATGTATTTAATGACCCAGTGCAAAAGAAACTGGCCTTACTATATAAGAAGGATATGGATAATTTTGTTAAGTATTCCCGTTTTAATACTAGTAGCCAGTGGTCTGATCGAGTAACTGAAAATTTATACGATAATGATATTAATACTGTATGGCAATCTGATAGAGTACTTTGGCAAGATAAAAGAGAATATCTAGAAGTTTTGTTACCTACTGTTCAAAACATAAATAGAATATTTTGGATACCACCTTCATATCAAGCTAGCGTGCCTACAAATTATGAAATTGAAATTTCGCTTGATGGAAAGAGCTGGAGTAAAATTAAAACAATAACTAATAAAGAAATAACCAGTCAGATTCAACAAGAAGTAAAATTTGAACCAATTACAACAAGATACGTCAAGATGATAGTAACTGAAACCTTAGGGGGCGATTCCCCGATGATATCTGAGTTTCGGGTACTACCTAGTAGCTTATCAGCACTTGATTTAAGAAATGTAGACACATATCTTCAAAAGCCTTATTCATTTATTGAGAATGAACAAATCTTTAAAAACACGTTAACAAGTTTTGGACGAACAGGCGTTGCCCAACTGTATTACTTAGCAAATAAAGATAATGTTTGGATTACTACAAGTAAATTAAATATCGGAATTATTTATGATGGAAAATCTCATTATTATAAAGTTAATTTTCCTGCAGGTGGGACAAGAATTGAAAATATCAAAGTTTCAAACTTTGCAGTTCCTGGTACAATAACTTTATATAACATCGAATGCAAAACAAACTGATTAAGTTTATCCTCAAATATTATTTAGTAATTATATTATTGGTACTCACTATTTCCTTTGGGCAGACCTTATTAATGATTCCATGGCAAGACGATAATGCCCTCTTTTTTAAGTTAGCTCATATCCAAGAAAGAGCAGGTTTTTTAGGCTCAGGAATATTTGGCGAAAGAGCCTATAAGTATACTGCTTTTTTTTATTATCCTATCTATTTAATTTTTAAATTTCAGCCTGTGTATTATTTTGGTATAAATTTTATTCTGTACGGAGCTTCAGTTTATATTTTATATAGAATAGTTTCAAAAATGATAAATAATCAGGTTGGGATGATGTCAGGTTTTTTATATGCATGTGGATTTATTGGTTCAGACAGTTTTATCAGGCTGTTTAACTCCCAAATTACCAGTTTAAGTATAATCTTAGTTAGTACCTTCATTTATACATATTGGGTTTTTTATAAACAAAAGAAGAACGTTTGGTATATTATTTCACTGTTTCTTTTTTTTCTGGCGGCTGAGTTTGCAAGAGCTAGAACTCATTATTTGATTGCAGTTCCAGTTGTTTTCGAATTACTATTTTTAACTTTTAATAAACCTATAATTAAATCAATATCTTTTTCTATTTTAAGAATATTTCCATTTGTACCGATTTTTTACCGTTATGTTATTTTAGAAGATTATCGTTCGGGGGGTGTAGGAGATTTATTTAACTCTTTATTAAAAGGCGAGATCTATAAAATTTTTGGCTTTTTGTCATCATTTTCTAATATGATTCTTCCTGATTGGTTTACCAAAAACTCCTTAAATAGTACAAATGGAGTGTTTTATTCTTGGGGATTTGCTTTAGTAATATTGATTATGTGTATATTCGTTTTTGTTAAATATGAAAAGCAAAGACTATATTCTTTGTCTTTTTTAATAATGAGTTTAATATGGGGGTATTTATCGTTAAATATTTTTATTCATCCGGCATTACATGTTACACAGGAGCAAATTTACTTAGCATTTATAGGCGGACAATTAATTTTGCTATTTGTTTTTGGATTTTTTTTAATTGATAAAAGTAAAAAATTATTATACCTATTTTTTTTGGCCGGAATATTTATTAATTTAGCAGCTTATTGGGCATATAGTCCAACTTTAGTATACGAGAAAATTAATAGATATTTTTCGCACTCTTTTTTTTATTTGGTAATATTACTCTCATTATTTGCCTATTCAATAAAAAACAAGAAAATATCAAATCTTTTTTTTGTAATTGTATTTTTTTGGGGATTGGGAAATATGTATGATTCTTTTTTGTATCAAAGGCAAATTTATTTAAACAGAGTTATCCCTGTAAATTTATTTTATAAAAAACTTGACGATTATCTTGTTACGGTTGAGAAGGGAGATATCTTATTTTTTGATGTAGCAGATGACGCGCGAAGTTATTTTTCTGATGCGTTTTCTGTTGCTCAAATGCCAGATTCGACTGCTATTGCATGGAGGTATGGAGTTGATAGATATGATTTTGAGATGTTTCAAACCCCTTCAGATTTTTTTAATTATTTACAAAAAAATACAGTAGATAAACAAAAAATTCATACATTTTTTTATTCAAAGGCAGGATTAGTTGAGACAACTAATGATTTTATTTCATATTTAGATAGTAATAAAATTGATGATTTGAATATTGAAATAAGTGATTCTTATCCTATTTTTGATAAAAATATCATTAGTAATCAGATAGATAAATCTAACATTACTTTTACTAACGATCTATCCTTTTTTAGCCTTACACCTTTAGATTTATTTGTTCAAATTTCAGGTTTCCCGTTGTCAACAAGGAAGATTATATTTCCATTTAGTTATGGATTAGAAAATACAATGAGAAATAATTTTAGGGATAATCAGGATATATATTTAACATCCAAATATAAAAAATATAAAGAAGAATTCAAAAAAACAAAAATTAGTGTAAGCAGTGATTGGCAAGATAGAGTGGTAAGTAATTTAATTGATGGGGATTACAATACTTCATGGCAAGCCAATAGACTTTTGTGGTTAAAAGGTTCTCAATTCATATCTATTGAGACTGACAACAAGACGTTATTTAATAAGTTAGTTTTTGTAAATTCTTATTCTGACAACACCCCGTTAGAATTTGACATTTTAGGTTCAAACAATAATGGTGATTGGTCTTTAATTAAAGCATATAAGTCAGACCTCAGACTTAAAAACGGAGATATGCAAATTGTTGATTTTATGCCACAAAGTTTTAAATTTTTAAAGATAAATTTTAATAAAACATTAAATGATGATTCTCCTGCACTTTCTGAATTATGGCTTGTGCCATCAGAATTTAAAGATTTGAATATCATTCAAACAGAGAAGTATTTAGAAAATTCATTCATAAACATACCAGATGCCGGTTTTTATAATCAATTATTAAAAGATAATGATTACATTGGTACAATAGAGCTTTCTTGGTGGAATAATAAAAATTTTGGCTGGCAAACATCTTTTGATTCAACCGTAAAGGTAATATTTGATGGTAAACCCAGGTGGTATAAAATTAAAGTAACTCCCGGTGGGACACAAATAAATCAACTTAAATTTTTACTAAAAGATTTCCCCGCAAAATTTAAGATTCATGCAATCAAAGTTTTATATTAAATGTTATTTAAGTACGGTAACTATTACACTTTTACTTTTGGTTAGACATGTATCATCGTTTTCCACCTCAAAGACAATAACTTTAGCTTCTCTGGCAACAAAATAAAAATCAAAGTTAGAAGTTAAGGTCTTTAATTCTGCATGTTTTAGCTGATTTTGGGCAATATCTTCATTTTCTCTTATCCAATCACTATTATTCGTACTTGTGCGCACATATCCAGTTTGAACTAATGAACAATTTTTAGTCGGAACAATAAATGAAGTCTTCATTATTTTCTCAGTCTTGGGCAATGTTATGGTTATATTTTTTGTATCTTTTTGGGTGTTGACAGGAATATTTAATATTTTTTGCTTTTTAAACATTTCTTTTACATACTTTTCATCGTTTTTCCAAACTTTAGCAATTGCTACTCCATCAACCTTAACTTCATATAGGGGATTCATAACAGTGTTTAAGTAGTTAAGGTTATACCAGAGCATCGGAGAATAATCATATGTAAGTTCTAATACATATTCCCCTTTATGTTCTGGTCCGGACCAATAATTTGGCGACAATGAGATGTCAGGTCTTAATTTAAATCTTGGAATGTTACTTATTGAACCTACTGGTATTGTTAAAAATGCTTTTTGCTCTGCATGTTGATTTAACCATAAAATAGCAGGGTAATAGGCGTTCCCATTTGAGTTGCCCCAAGAATTAATATTCTTTTCTTTAGCACCGTCTAAGCCTCCAACTATTTGATTAAAAAAAACATTTTCATTAGGATGAATATTAACTAATTTAATAATTACCGGTATAAAAATAATATTAATTATTAATATAAAAATATAAATGTTAAATTTACCTAATTTTTTGTAAACTAATCCAGCAGTTAGACCACAAAGCATCGCCAATATTGGTATAAATTCCATTATTAACCTTACTCCACCGTAACTCAGGGCTCCAAAAAAAGATATTCTTCCAACAATTGTAATTAATGACAAAATTAACAAAAGCGAAAAACTTTTACTTTTCAATAAACTCTTAACAAAGAATAATGAGAATATAAAAATGATTATTGTGGGAATCGGAGTTGTATAAAATATCCAAGTAATTGGGTAGGTATTAAATATTTTAAAAAGATAATAATTTTGAGGTTGAGATGGCGCTGAATAACCAACCTCAAGATAGAAATCTATAATTCTTTTTATTCCTAAAATAGGATCTTTCCAAAGAGTTGGAAAACTAGCAATTAAGATTGTAAAAACAATAATCGGAAGTATTACTAGTAGACTCCAAAATTTAGTTAAAAACTTTAAAAAGTCTTTTGTTTTGTAAAAATAAAAAACAACCATACGAACAATGGAATAATAATAAAAATAATATTTAATTTAGTTGAGAGGCCTGTGGAAAAAAATAAAATTGTTAATATTCCACAAAAATATTTTTGCTTTTTAATGAAAACATAAAAACAAATCAATGTAAGGGAATAAAAGCAGGTAATGATTGGATCCTTAATATTAAAATGTTGCTCACCAACAAAAAGAGGGTAAGTTGTAAGAACCAATGATGAAACAATAGATTGAATTATGCCAAATTCTTTCCACATAAATATAGCAATAGTAAAAACTAGTAATGATGCGACTGTGATTTCAAATAAGTGATAACTTTCTAAATCATCTAAAATACCAAGTTTTTGATAGAAGACTTTATTAAAAAAAGCAGCCAAAACCCCGTTTAGGGCAGGATGACCGTAAGTATTATCAATATCAATGTGATACTCGCCATTCCAGTCTTCATCTTGATAATAACTTCTTCGGAATTTAGGATCAGCTAAGTTGGGATTGTTATTAACTTCTTGAAAATGTTTTTCAGAGTCGCGAAAATCTGAACTATCTGACGTTCCCTTAAGAGATTTGTATTTAGGAATATCGTTGTAATTTTTTTGTCCAGTTAAAAAATAATGGAGAAATGCCTGTCCTCGACGAAAATGAAAAGGTTCATCCCAATTTATTCCATAATCACCCAATGTTTTAAATGCTATTAGAAAAAACAATATTGGAATAATTAAAATTAATAGAAATATTAAAAAACTTTTTTTCATCTAGTCATTGTTTATTCAATGATATAAATATGGTAACATATTTTGTGCTTAATAATATTTCTAATCGTTTTTTAGGATCGGTTTTGAGTGAAGCTAACACTAAAGTTATGAATGCTTATGGTTGGGGTGTTCAGTTTCATAAAAATAGTCCTATAAATTTATTTGTTAAGTTTTTTGGTGTTCCTCATCTTGGTGCACGCATAAGAAATCGGATCTTAGAAGATATAATTGACAAAAGAAACCATAAAAATTCCACCCTTTTTGATGCCGGTTGCGGAATAGGTCTTACCAGTATGTATTTATCAAATAAATTTAGCTTAATTTATGCAGTTGATGCTGAAGAACAAAAGATTAAAGAGGCTAAAATGATTGCTAAGAATAATCACATTAATAATATAGAATTTAGAAAGGTCAATGTTTTGAAGGACAAAATAGCTTCGAAAACTTTCGATTTTGTAATTTGTTTTGAAGTGTTAGAACATGTAGATAACGAAGAGGAATTTATTTATAAATTATCAAAATTAATTAAGAAAGATGGAATTATGATTTTGTCATTTCCTTCGAAGACACTACTTTCCCGTATGGCACAGAAATCACTCGATCACCATAAATCAGGCTATTCATCAGATGAGATTAAAAAAATAGCTAAAAAATTTAAACTTAATGTTGTTGAAGAACAATCTTTTGGTAAGAGCATCTTGGGAAAATTAGTCGTTGGTTGCGATTTTATTTTTAGAATAACTTTTACACCACTTGCAAGTTTATTTTTCCCAATTTTTTATCCATTATTGATACTAGATTACTATTTGCCAAAATTTGGAATTCCAAGAGGATATATATTAGTAATACATAAAAGCTAAAAATATGAAAATTATTGGTTTAACATATCACAAAAGTGGAGTACATGATAATTCAGTTGCTCTTTTGAAAAATGGAAAAGTATTATTTGCAGAAGCAGAGGAAAGAATTTCAAGAATAAAGCATGATGGAAGATTTCCATACCTTGCGTTAAAAGAAGGTTTAAATTTGACTAAAAATAAATTAAAAAATATTAATTATTTTGTATCGGCAACACCAAACGAAAATTATATTCAAATGTTTTTAACAACAGTTAAATTTTTACCAACCGTAGGTTTGGGAAATTATTTAGAACAAATGATTGGTGCACTTACACATAAAATAGATAAAGTTTCAGATGATGACAGACCAAAAAATATACAGGAGATGGGAATATCGGAAAGTAAGTTTTTTACAGTTTCCCATTACTTTGCACATGCTGCTGCCGCTTATTATACTTGTCCATTCGTTAAGTGTTTAGTAATTAATATGGATGGATTTGGTCCTGGGGATAAGGGAGAACCTTTGAGTGGACAAATTTATTTAGGTGAAAATAATAAATTAACAGGACTTGAGGTTGTCCCGGTTCATGCATCACTAGGGTTATATTACGGGGTTATAACAATGGCATTAGGATTTAAATTAAATGACGGGGAAGGCAAAACTATGGGTCTGGCTGCATACGGAGATCCAGAAAAGTGTTACAAAAAAGTTAAAAGTTTTTTCCCGAGATTTATCGATAATGACTGGACAGTTAAAAGTTCAATAATGGATATTCTTAATGTTTCAAGGAAGAAAGTCTATGAGAAGTCGAGTACTTATAAATATCTCAAAAAGTTAGTAGAGGATTATGGTAAAGAAGATGTTGCTGCCGCCTGCCAGTTGGTTTTTGAAGAGGAATTGATAACTTACATTTCTCATCTTACCAAAAAGTATAAAGTTTCAAAAGTTTCCTTAAACGGTGGCATCTTTTTAAATGTCAAGGCAAATATGAGACTTTTGGAGAAAAAGATTGTCGAAGACCTTTACGTTTATCCTAACCCTTCTGATGGTGGAACTGCTGTAGGCGCTGCCCTTGCTGGATTTATAACTAAAGGTCAAAAAATAAAGCGACAAGAGTTACTACATCCTGCATACAGTAGAGAATATAAAAATTCAGAAATTATTACAGAACTCAAAATGACAAAGGGAATAGAATACAAAAAGTTAGGTAATAATCTACCACAAATTGGAGCAAAATTACTTTTTGACGGAAAAGTAGTGGGTTGGTTTGAAGGCAGAGGAGAGTGGGGTCCTAGAGCTTTGGGACAAAGAAGTGTAATAGCTGATCCAAGGCATTTGGAAACTAAGGACAGGATAAATAATATACTGAAAGGGAGAGAGTGGTTTATGCCGTTTGCTCCAAGTATGGCAATCGAGGCGGCTCCAAAGTATTTGAAGATGTTAAGAAAGGCGCCGTTTATGATAATTGGAGATAGGATCATGCCTGGAATGGAAAAAGATCTAAAGGCGGCGGCCCATATTGATGAAACAGTTCGCCCTCACCTTGTAACAAAAGAAGCGAATAAACTCTATTATCAAGTAATTAAAGAATTTGAAAAATTAACTGGTGTACCTACTATTTTAAATACTAGTTTTAATAAACATGGACTTCCAATAGTTTACACGCCAAAGCAGGCTATTGAGCATTTATTATGGGGTGCAATTGACGAATTAATAATTGGTAGTTACCATGTTTGGAGAAAATGAAACATCAAACCAAGAATCTTCAGCCCCACAGTAAAATCGGTTTATCTTTTATAGATTTATTAAAACATTATTATCATGTTAGTAATTTAGATAGTTTGAAACAATCTTTGAAAGATGATTTTATCGCCACAATATTTATGGGGTCTGGAAGTGGTATATTTGGATCGTTCACAAGGGGTATGTATTTTAAGTTATTTTTAAATTACAAACTTCCATCCATGATTGGAAATCGCTTTCGTATTATAAATTCGTCAATGGTTAAAATTGGTAGAAACTCGTGGATTAAAAATGATGTTACCATATTTGCTGGAGGCAAGATGACAATTGGCGATGGTTGTGTTTTGTGTGATAGATCAAGTATTTGGTCCAGTAAAGACGGTTTGAAAATTGGAAATGGGTTTTCATTAGGTATTGGTGGGTATGTCTGTGGAACTGAAGGAAGAATAACTATAGGTGATAATGTAATTATGGCTGATAATGTACGTTTATACAGTTGGAATCATAGTTTGTATTCTAGTTTAAAAACGTTTTCAGAGAATGAAACTTCTCATAGGGGTATTATGATTGGCAACAATTGCTGGCTTGGATCTGGGTGTGTAATATTAGATAGTGTGAGTTTAGGTAATAACTGTGTTGTAGGTGCGGGAGCTGTAGTTACAAAGTCATTTCCTGAAAATTCGTTAATCGCAGGAGTTCCAGCAAGGATTATTAAAAAAATATGACTAAATTACTAAAATCTTATTTTATATATATTCTATTAGTTGTATCAGTTTTAGTTTGGTTTCTATCCTACTCAAAAGTTCCATTTATTTTTTTTCAGCAAGATGAATTAATGGGGTTTGGTCTTTTTATTCTAAACGGGGTTGATATGTTGTATACAGGACTTGGATTTAAAGGAATGGTACATTTTGTACCGGTCACAATGTCACTTTCCTTTGGACTTTTTAATATTTTTGGCCTAAATCATATTCCTTATAATATGTTTGGATTGATATTTCACACAATTAATGGACTCCTTGTTTATCTACTAGGTCAAAAAATATTTAAGAATCGTTTATATTCACTTCTTGCTCTGATAATGTTTTTTTCAAGTAGTTCTGGCGCAGAGTTGGTTATGTGGCCTGTTATAAATTTAAACACAATTTCACTGTCTTTTTCACTCCTTGCTATGTATGTTTTAATTTCATCGTATATAAAAGATGGGTATTTACGAATTAATAAGTCTATTTACATTTCTATATTATTTTTACTCGCTGTTTTCTCAGTAGAATACGCAGCTGGACTTATTTTTATTATTCCTGCAACAGCTTTGCTGATGGATAAGCGAAGCTTGCCACTTCGTGGTAGAAAAAATAGTGGGACAAGAAAACTAACTCAAATTTGGCCATTTTATTTAACAGTAATCATGTTTTTAGTACTTAGATTTGTTCCTTCTCTGTTTTTGAGAGAACTCAATACATTAAATTCTGTTATTGAGACTGGAATTTTTGATAGAGTCATGAGCTTAATTCGATTGCCGCTTATATACGTTGCTCAGACATTTTTGGGCCAAGGTGCATTAATAAACATTTCTCAACTAATATCTGCTGTTTTTTGGGGAAATACAACAAACACCCAGTTTGCAGAGGGGGTTATTTATAAATATTTAGCTTTCGTATTGGGAATATTTATTATTATTATTTTTCTACAGCTGCTGTCGAGATTTACTAAATTGAATAGAAAATATTTATTAATTTTCTTAAGTTTTATTATTTTTTCTTCGCTACCTTTTATTTTAGTTCCCGGACAGTTGTTTTCGATATTTTCCTCTAGATATTTGTATTTTGGCGGTGTTGGATATGCTTTTATTTTGGTCTTGATATTGCAATTTGTTTTAAATCTCAAAAAAAATAAAATTACTCTATTATATTTGATATTTTTAGTTTCAATGGTCTTGAGTGGAGTATATGGTAATTATAAAAAAGGCAATGCACTTTATCACATTGGGAACCTGAGGGTTCAAATTTTAAGTAGTTTTAAAAAAGACTATCCCACACTTCCACAAAAAGTTATTTTTTATACAGATAGCAACAAAAGCTATTATGGTTTGCCTGACAATGATAAGATTCTGCCTTTTCAGTCTGGTCTAGGGCAAACGCTACTTTTATGGTATTATTCAGACGAAAAGTTTTCAAAAAGTTTTTTTGAAAATGAATACCTTTGGGACATTCTTTCAGAAGGTTATAAAGAAATTGATGACAGGGGATTGGGGTATTTTAGAGATTTTGAGAGACTTAAAAATGCAGTTAATGATAATAATCTAAATCCTGAATCAGTAATAGCATTTAAGTGGGATTATTATACTAACACATTAACTGACACAACAAACGAAGTTAGAAATAAACTTAAGAATGAAAATTATAAATAAAATTTGGAATAATTGGCACACAGTAATACTTGTTGCCTTGTGTCTTATTCCGATTGTATGGTTTATTGGTAAGGGTGACGTTCTTATTACTGGATTAGACACCAATTTTCCACTTGATCCATTAGTTTGGTTTCAACGGAGATTTTATGTTTGGAACGGCATTAATAATGCTGGAATTGATTTTAGTTCATCAGTCGCAGGAGTTTTTTTCCATTTTGTTCAACTTGTTCCATATTCATTAGATTTATCCTTAACAAATGTAGAAATTGTAAGTTTGGTTTTCTGGTTTTCTGCAATTATTTCATCTTCATATATTTTGGCAAAGACTATTCTACCGAAAAATAAAACATCTCAATTGATCGTTGTCATTCTTTATATTTTAAACATTTACCTTTTTAATACTTGGGAGAATGTGAAAGTATCTAACTTAGCTTTGGTCGCTGCGTTACCTTTAATTATATCAATTGTGTACAATTGGTTTTCAGATAAAATAAGTTCAAAAAAGGCAATGATCTACCTTTGTCTTGGTTCAATTATAGCTTCAGGGGCTGGAATAAATCCTGCATATTTTTTAGTAATAATTTTAGTTCTGACAATTGAAACTATTGTATATCTTTTTTTACACCTATCTACAAAAACGGAAACAAAGAAGATTTTAGTAAAAGGGTTAACATCCTTTTTTATATTAATTTTAGTTAATATATTTTGGATATTTCCACTTTTAAATTTTTTATATTCTACTAATACAATTAGTTTGGTTGACATAGGACTAACCAATTGGATTTCTAGTTTATCTCAAAATACATCCATAATTAATGTTATACGCTTACAAGGGGCATGGGATTGGTATGCCTTAGATAGTAGTGGAATGCCTCAATATCTTTCCTACACACTAAATTATTTGTATAAATTTCCTTTTATTGTTTTCAGTTTTGCTGTCCCAATATTGGTATTGTTTTCATTTGTTTTTTTTGATAAAGAACATAAATTTTGGTATATTTTTTTTGGAATACTAACGGTATTGGGAATATTTTTTGGTGTGGGGGCGCATCCACCAACAGGATCTTTTTTCATTTTCTTATTTGAACATGTACCATTCCTATCTTTTTTTAGAAGCCCTTGGTACATTTTTACTCCACTTTTAACTCTTTCATATGCCGCTTTGGTGGGACTATTAACATATTCATTTTTCCAAAAATATAAAGAAGGAATGATTAAACATATATTCAATTTTTTAATTATTTTATTTTTGATAGCTTATGGATTGTATAATTATCCATTAATTACTGGAAAAATTTTTAGACCTGAAAGTAAAAATAGTTTCTATGTTTATTTTCCAAAATATGTATGGGATACAAAAGATTGGTTGAGTAATAAACATGATCCAACTGATGAAAGAATAATTTCATATCCAGACGATCAATTGGAATCATTTAATTGGGGCTATCAAGGTACTGAATCAATTTTAAGTTTATATTCTAACAGAGAAATAATTACACCATCATTTAATATGGCATCAAAAGTTTTTTCAGAAATGTTAGGTTCCTTTTATTCACATATAAAAAGAGGTGAATATAAATCTGCCATTTCGTTAATGGAATTTTTTGGTGCTAATGAAATTTTTTATAAAAAAGATTCTTCAACTTTATCTTCCCCAATAGGAGATAAAATAAATGATTTGGTTGAGACAACAAAATTTGGAGAATGGTATTTTATGCGTCCAAAAAATGAGATGAATAGAAAAATATTTATTGCCAAAACAGTTTATAAAAATTTATCTAATCCGGAAGATTTTATTTCTGTAATCCCGTTTATTGAATCTAAGAGTGTTGTTGTTAACAATAAAGACAGTGAAATTGGACAAATTAAATCAAATGAAAGATTTCCTTCAATTATTAAAGCTGGAATATTGGATCAGGATAAAAATATATTAACTAATGTTAACAAATATGGACTGGATATATTACATAGTGGAACATTTAATATTTTGATTGAGAGAAATTATTTAGATCAAAATAGTCTTGTTGTAAAAATTGATTCAGATGTAATTAATAATTCATTGATTCAATATAATGAAAGTTTGATTAGTGTAGGCCCAATTAAACTATTTTCAGGAACACATATTATTGAAATTGTTTATCCAATACAAGAAAATTTATTAGCAATTTCTGATTTCGAAGAGATTTCAAAAAACCAAAATTTGAGAAAGGAAGAATTTCCAGAAAATATTCAAAAAACTTTGTTAGTATACAACGAAAGTAAAGAAGCCCAAAAAATAATTTTACCCACAAAAGGATTTAATCCATATTTAAGATATGCAGTAGGATTTGATTACAAATATGTGTATGGCAAAGTGCCATTTGTTGAAGTTTTACAATCCGCTCCAACTTCTCCAGTAAAAAATCATTCGATTTATCCAGGATCTTCTGTTGATTGGCAGACCCGCTACGACATTTTTAGACCAGTTGAAACAAATTCGAAATTAGAACTTCTGGTTAAAGCTGGACCTAATGAATTTTCGGGTAGAAGTAAGTCTTTTATGGAAAATATATTTATAAAAAGAATTTATGATAATAATGTATATCTTGTGGAATCTAATTTTGATACTTCTCTTAAATATTTGACTAACGCTGAACTAAAGTATAAAAAAATTAATTCGGTAAAGTATGAAGTTGAATTAAAAAGTGATGGAGATAATCAATTGGGTAGTGTAATAGCATTTTTAGATAATTACAACAAAGGTTGGGTTTTGAAATCTTCTGACTCAAAAATAAAAAGGGAATTTAGTCACTTTACAATTAATGGTTATGCAAATGGTTGGTATGTACCTGACGGAATGAACACTGGTAAGTTTATTATTTATTATCGTCCACAGACTTTATACATATTCGCGGTTTTAGTCTCCACTTGTACAATTATATTATTGATTATCTATGGTTTACATAAAAATAAGCTTAAATGATTAGATCTTATCTACTCAAATTATTTAATAAAAAGTATATTAATTTAAATAAATGGGCAATGGACCATTTGGTCGGATTATTTATTTTTAATATAACTATGTCTTTATTAGTGTTACTTAACACTGCTGAATATTTTAAACCATTTTTCTTCCTGGGAATAAATGTAATTTTTTTTATTGGGTTAATACTATCTATACCTCTCCTCGGAGCAAGGTCAAAATCTATGTTTTTTATATCAATAACTTTTTTAGTTTTTGCTACTTTTTTAAAAATATTAAAGATTGAAATTTGGGCAGAGAGAACTGCCGTTTATACTTTTCAATCTTTACTTATAGGCGTTATTTTATTAATTAGAGAATCAATCAATAAGCTTGCTAAAATTTATTAAAAATTATAAAAAATATATTTTCATTTTTTTCATCCTTTATTTACTTATTTTTACTGTATTTTATTCTGAATCTACCAAACCAAAAGGTGATGAAGTTCATTATTTAATTGCCACAGAAAGCATAGTGAAAGATAATGATATTTATCTAGAAAATAATTATCCAGACGGTGTAACAAGCATGTTTGGTTATTTTAAATTAGATAAACATACAGTAATAGGAAGAGGAAATCATGAAATTCTGGGACACGGTTTAACAATATTCCCTTTTATAATTGCACCATTTTATTTTGTGGCCGGAAAATTAGGTGTTAGTTTGTTTTTTTGTTTGATTACTATTATTTTATTTAAACAAACTATTAAATTTTCTGAGTTGGTAACCAATAGCCACTTAATTAGTTGGGTCGTGTGCTTAGGTTTGTTTTTAACACTTCCATTGTCTCAATATTCATTTCTTATTTTTCCAGAGATCCTTGCTGGTTTATTGATTGTTTATAATCTGCGTGAAGTTTTTACTAAAAATAAACTAGGCACTTTATCATCTCTTTTAATAGGATTGTTGCCCTGGATACATTTTAGATTTTTGACTGTGTCGATATTCTTTTTATTATTCTGGTTTGGTAGACAGTTTAAAAAAATCACCAAGCAATTATTCTTACCTTTGATATTGATTCTTGTTTATTTTATCTCAATATTTTTAATATACGGCAGTTTTGATTTTAATAAAACTTTTATGAACTCTGGAAGTGCGTATTCAGGAAGTATTGTATCTAATATAATTAATTTATTAATAGATAGACAATACGGTTTGATTCCAAATAATCCTATATTTTTATTGGTATTTCCTGGGTTTTATTTTTTATTTAGAAGTAATATTAAAAAGGCTTTATTAATTATTACTCTTATATTTTTTGAGATTATGCCATTTATTAATTCAAATGATTGGCATGGAGGTTTTGCACCACCAGGAAGGTATTTAACGGCAGTAGTTCCAATTATTGCACCCCTAATTATTTTATCTATCGTTAAAAGTAAATATTTTTTAACAAAAACGATATTTTTATTAGGGTTTGTGTGGGGGTATTTTGTATATATTATTAATTTGTTACAGTCTCCAAACTATGGATATTTATATAAAGATGGTTTTACTCCGTATTTAAATAAAATATCAATTTGGTCAAATTTATATATTTATTATTTGTTTCCAAGCTATTTTCCAGATGGAAAAATAACTATCCTTCATTGGATTTGGATTTTTACAATACTAATTATTAGTTATTTGGTTTCAAAAAAGGAAGTTAAGGTTAAGATAAGAGCTTAATCTTAATTATTTATGTATAATTGTAGTGTGAATAATATTTCAAAAATATTAATAGGCTTATCTTTTTTTGGTTTTTTAATAATAGGTTTATTATTATTAACTAATCACCTTGGATTAGCGACTAAAATATCTGGTTATATATTTTTTGCATTGATTCTTGGTATATGTTTAAAAACAAACTAACTCAAATTTTATATTTATTATTAATTATATTACCAGTTATTGTCGTTTTTAAAAATATTTTTTATATTTATCCTTTTAGTTTTGGAGATGCTCCATATTTTTATATGGACACTTTAGCGAGTCTATTATCAGAACCTTCAGTATGGGTAACTCGAGGTGCTAATTTTGGAGGTATTAACCAATTTCTTTGGCTTTCGCCAATTATGGCTGTTTACGGTTTTTTGGGTAAATACTTACTGTTAGACAACCAAGCAATTGTTCGTATTCTTTTTTATATACCTGCACTGATATTATCAATTCTCGGTCCATATATTTTAACTAAATATTTGAACTTTTCAAAAACAGTCTCTTTTTTTTCATCTTTGTTTTATTGCTTAAACACATATTTTATATTATTAATTGATGGTGGACAGGTGGGTCTAGCTTTAGCTTATGGAGTTTTTCCTATTGTTTTATATTTTATTAAGAAATTTATTGATGTTTCAAATACAGTGAACTTTTTTTGGGCATACGTTTTTGGAATGTTACTTTGCATAATTGATCCCAGGATATATATTATTTTATTTTCTTTTTTGGCAATATGGACTTTTTTTAAAAAAGAATCTTTAAAGTCATTATTTGTTTTACAAATTCCAATATTACTATCCAATTTATATTGGCTTTATCCAATGATCAAAATAAAGCCAATAAATACAAGTTATTCGGTACTTGATCTACAAACATCTTCTTTAATAAATTCGCTTTTGCTTTATGCACCTCATTGGCCTGATAATATATTTGGTAAAACTGTAGCACCAGAATTTATTTTTGCTATTATACCTATTTTTATATTTGGATCCTTTTTATTTAAAGAGAAACATAAAGATATAAAAGCAATAGCGCTCATATTTTTGATATTTGCCTTTTTGGGTAAAGGTGCAAATTCACCATTTGGCCAAATTTATAGCGACTTGATTTTGAAAATACCATTTGCTATTGCATTTCGCGATTCCAGTAAGTTTTTTATCCCATTAATGCTTTGTGCGGGAATTTTAATTGGAGAGACTGTGGAAAAAGTTAATAGTCACAAATTCACCAAAGTTATCCTTTACCTCTTGTTGTTATTTTTAATCTGGCCGGCTTTATCGGGAAAGATGAATTTTAATTTATCAGAGAGAAGATTAAACGACGATATGAATAAAGTATATTTGAGCCTACAAAATGAAGACGGTAGTTATAATACATTATGGTTTCCTGAAAAACATCCAATGGTATATGAAACTTTTAATAAACCAGCTCTAGACGCAAGAGACCTTATTAAAATTAATACTATTTCATCTATCAATGTCTCTGAGGACCCATTTAATTTTTTAAACGATGTAAACTTTCCGAAAAAATTAGCCAAACTTGGAATTAAATATATATTTTTATCAGGAGATCCGAGAAATATTTATCCTAGTGAAGATGACCTAAAAAGATGGTCTACAGTTTCAAAATTAATAAGCAACAACCCCAACCTTAAGCCAGTAAATTGGAATACAAGTTTTCAAATATTTGAAGTTTCTGATTTTTTACCTAAGTTTTATAAAGTTCACGATTTAATTGGAGTTGTTGGTCCTCATCTTTCCTCAGATATGCCCGCTATTTATTTTGAAGATGGGAAATTTGATCCAATGTTTCTAGAAAATAAAGACTCAAATTCAGCTAAATTATTATTTAACAATTCTGGAGAACAGGATCTTATTATGAGTTTTCTACAAAAATATTTTGTTGGGACTGGTAATACAAAAACAAATGAATGGGCATATTATTCAACAGATAAGTATCTTAAGGCAAAATACGAACTATTAATTCGGAATTTTATATATGATGATTTTGATTACAACAAAGGAATATCATTTTCAACAAAAATGGGTGAAAAAATTGAATTTAATTTCAAAAACTTACACTTAGGAGAATATGTTTTAGCTGTTCGTAAGGCAAATGAGTTAAACAAATTTGAATGGAAAATAATTAATCATTCAATAAATATTATAGATAAAAATTTTAGTTACGAATATATAAATGAAAAAGATTTTGATGTTGTAAATGTTATAGCGTTGATTCCTAAAAAAGATTTTGATGAAGCAGAAAAATTAAGTCAGCATTATATAAACTACTTTGGTGTGATCAAAAACGAAAATGACTATAGTTACAAATGGGATACTGTTTCAGTAGTTAACGAAGACACTTTGAAGTATTTGCTAACGACAGACAAATATGGTTTTTGGTTAATTCTAAATGAAAACTATAATTCGTTATGGGCTATTCGTAATGGGGAAAAATACTTTAATTCTATTCCAATTAATTCAGAAGTTAATGGTTTCTATTTTGAACCGACATGGAATGATTTACATATTGAATTTAAGGGCCAAGAGTATTTTAGATGGGGATTATATTATGCATCTGTTTCTATATTATTAACATTGATAATATTATTATATATACATATTAAGAATGAATAATTTTTTTAAAAATATTTTTTTATTAACAAAATCAGCAACAGCCAGAGATACATATGTTTTATTTCTTGGAAATTTAGGCTCTGCCTTTTTAGGATTTTTGTTTACTTTTTTTGTTGCACGAGCTTTAAATAGGGAAGACTTTGGGATTTTTTCTGCAGCAATGAATCTTGTAGTAATAATCTCATCATTATCTGATGTAGGTATAACTACAGGCCTTGTTAATTTTATTTCAGAGTCTGACTCAGAAGGAAACGAAAAAAAAGCACTTGAATATCAAAAAGCTGGTTTAACAATAAGAGTTGGAATAATTTTAATTCTTACCACTTTAATTATTATCTTTTCCCCTTATATATCTAAATTAATGTTGGCAACAACAGACCCATTTGTTGCTATATGGGCAGCTATTGTTTCGCTTGTCTCTTTTGTTCCAATGTATTTTCCATATATATTACAGGCTAAAAAACAATTTTTGAAATCTGTGATTGTCGATAACATTTATTATTTATTTAGACTGCTTGGCCTTTTAGGCCTGATATATTTTGGAGCAATGACACTATACACTTCTCTTTCAACAGCTATAGTGGGTTTTGTGTTTAGTTTGATTGCCAGTATATCTTTCCTGAAGTTTAAATTTTTATTTTCCAGACCAGATAAAAATATATATACTAGTTTAATTAAGTTTTCCGGATGGATTGGTGTGAATAGAATTATTTCATCGATTTCAGGACGTTTAGATATTCAAATGCTTGCTAGTATGGCGGGAGCAACTACTACAGCTCTTTATTCTATACCTGCGAGGCTTTCTTCAATTGTAATAATATTAACATCAAGTTTTTCAGCAGTATTGGCTCCTAGATTTGCTTCAATGGGTGATAAAGAAAGAGAAAAAAAATATTTAATGAAATCGTGTTTCGCTTTACTTCCCATTATTTTAGCAATTTTGGTTTGGGTCATTATGGCAAAACCATTTATGCAGATAATCTTTCCTAATTATATTGATTCGATCCCAGTATTTCAGGCATTAACTCTATCTATGATCCCATTTATTTTAACGGCTCCGTCGGTTGTTGTAATTATTTATGCAATGAAAAAAAATGTTTATATAGGGACATATAGTTTTTTTCAGATTGTTGCAATATTTATTCTTAATTGGATTTTTATTCCTAAGTTTGGTCCATTTGGACCCACTCTTACTTTTGGTATAACAAATACAATATTGGCAATTTATACTTGGATAATAGTAATTAAACATTATTGGGGTCAAGAAAAGTAACATTCTAGCCAAAGCTCAAGCATTAAGAGACTCCATTTTTTTTGGTCAGTGTCAAGATTAATTTTTGAAAGGTCAATAAAATCATTTATCTTTGAGTTTTTAGCAAAAAGCTTGTCTTTATAATATTTGTTTAAATCTCCCCTAAACCATTCATCAAGAGGTATTGTAAAGCCCATTTTAGTTCTATAAAGATTTTCTTTAGGCACAATTTTTTCAAGTGCTTTTTTAAATATATATTTTGTTTCTCCATTTTTGACCTTTAGATTAAATGGAATTTGACAAGCTAATTCAATCATTTTTTGATCTAAGATTGGAGATCTTGCTTCTAATCCATAATACATGGTGGCGATATCCATCTTGGTTAATAATTGATCAGGTAAAAAATATAAAAGATCAAATTTTAAACCAGCGTCTTTTAAATCTTTACCATTAAATCTTTGAAAAGTTCTTCTGACATATTGATACAAATTATTTGTAGTTAATGTTCTAGATAAGGGTTTTTGAGCCATTCTAAAGATTTCATTTAAAGAAAAAATTTGATTATATGAAGAAAATCTTTCATAAAGGGGAAGTTTGGACTTGTCTAAAAATTTAGAAACTCTATGTATCTTTAGTGCATCTAATGGTCTTAATTTACTAATCCAATAGGCATAATCAACGTCTCTTTTAAGTCTTAAATATCTATTTGGATAGCCTGCAAAATTCTCATCTCCACCATCACCGTTTAGAATAACCTTGACATGTTTTTTGGCCTCTTTGCTTACCTGAAACGAAATTACACTACTATTATCAGCAAAAGGCTCTTCATAGGCGTTGGCTATTTCAGGTAGTAGTGAAATATTAGTAGGTTTGGCTAAAATTTCAGTGTGGTCAGTTTTATACCTTTTAACTATTGAGTCTGCATATTTTTTTTCCGAGTATTTTTCATTTTTAAATTTAACTGTAAATGTCTTTATTTTGTTTTGGGAATTTAGTGCCATCATGGCCACAACTGCGCTTGAATCCACCCCTCCAGAAAGAAATGTTCCTATAGGAACATCAGAAATCATTCTTAATTTTGTCGATTCTTCAAGGGTCTCAAGAATTTTTTCAGACCATTCTTTTTCTGAAAGTTGAAGCTTATCTTTATATCTAGGTTCCCAATATTTTCTTTTTATAAATATTTTTCTTTTAATATCAATATAAATATAATGACCAGGCTCTAATTTATTAATATTCTTAAATCCTGTAAGTGGTGCAGGTACATATCCATAGAGAAAATACTTTTGGATAGCTAGGTTGTCTGGAATTTTTGTCACTTCAGACTGTGTCAGTATTGCTTTTAGTTCTGAAGCAAATATAAAACAGTTTTCATCAAAAAAATATTTCAAAGGTTTTTTGCCAATTCTGTCTCTAGCTAAAAACAATGTTTCCTCGTGTGTATCATATATTGCAAATGCATACATACCTCTTAAATGTTTAACACAGTTTTTCTTGTATCTTGCATAAAGAGCTAGGATTACTTCAGTGTCAGAAGTAGAAACAAATTTGTAGCCTTCTTGTTCAAGTTTTAATTTTTCCTCTTTAAAATTATAGATTTCATTATTCGAAACGATGACATATCTGTTCATGTAAACCATCGGCTGATCTCCGTTTTTAGAAAGATCAATGATAGCAAGTCTATTATGACCAAAACCTATATTTCTTCTTTTTGAAATGTAGTAACCAGTAGAATCAGGACCGCGATGGGAAATTATATCAGTCATTTTTTGAAGTTGGTATCTATTGACCTCTTGATTATTAAAGTAAAGTTTGCCAGAAATTCCACACATATATGTTATTCTAATGACATATGTTTAAATTAAAAGTAGATAAAACCTGATGAAACACTAACTGTTTCTAATTGTTATAATAAATCCTTGAAAGGACAATCCCTCTCCAAGAGTTTATATAAATTGGTTTTTTATTTTTGTAATATTGTACTGCTTCCAATTCAGGACTAAGCATTGTTAAAGATTCTTCAACTACTATTAATTTTTCCTGTTTCCAGTCTGTTGATATGGAAAGTGATGAGTAATAGGGAATTGTGGTTTTACTACAGCCTAAATATGCGATAGATCTAATGGTTGGATAATTTTTATGGATATATTCTAGGCTTGATTTTACACCCATGCATAATCCTAAAACTTCTTTTTCTTGAAAATTTTGTAGTTTACATACAAACACATTTCTATATAAATAATAATTTGGGAAATATGATATGGTGGCAAAAACTATAGAACCAAAAATTAAAGAGTAAAAAAATATATGATATTTTGTTTTAAATTTAATTATTATCTCATAGGCAGAAATAGCGGAATATAAATAAACCCAAGGTATTATTGGAAAAATATATCTTACCCCTAATTTTTTAGCGGGGATTGATAAAATTATTAAGTAAATAATCATAAACGTAGGAATAATTACCTTAATAAAATTTGATTGTTTAAATTTAATTTTTTTAGCTACAAATGGATATACTAAAAAAAGAATTATAGGTAAGGCAAGAAGTCTTGTAAAAATCTGTTGAAGATAATAATAAAATGGTGGATTCCCTGTAATTTTTCCTTGGAAGAAAGTTAAAAAAGGTGTGTTAGATAGCTGGAGTTGCCGAATAAAGTAACTATATATTTCAAAAAATATATTTTGATTCTGGCCTAACCAAAGAAATTTAGTGAAAATTAAAAATAAAACAATTGATATTAAACTTTTTTTTGGAGAAAAAACAATAAAAGGTATAAATACTATTAAACCAGTAGGCTTAGTCAAAAATGCCAAGCATGCAAAAAAAGCAGACAATGCAATAGATAACTTATTTCTTTTAATTAGAAAAAATGAAGTTAATGATAATGACATCCATATGGTTAGTGGAAAATCCGCCAAAGACCATCTAGAGAGTGCAATAGATGTAGGATCAAGAGATATTAGAAGTGCGGAAAGTAATGCAATATAACTATTTTTAGTAATCTTTTTAGCTATAAAGTAAAAAATAGCAGCAAAAATAGATGTTAAAAAAATAATTGGAATTCTTGCCGCTAAATAATCTGGGAGCATATTTAGTGAGTAGTGTGTTGGTTGGCCTTTTGCTAGAAAGAATATTGCTGCCCCAGAAATTATTGCTGTTGGTAAATTTATAGCCTCGGTATCATTTGACTTATTCCACCAAGCATCTTTAAAATAATCAAAGTTTCCTGTTTTTATTGCCAGAAATGATTCTCTACTTCTTACGGTCCAAGTTATTTCATCTGGATATATCTCCGTCTCATTCAACTTATATAGACGAAAAAACAAAGCAATCAAAAATATCATGGCTGGAAAGATGAAAATTAACAAAATCTTTCTCTTTTTCATATAAATTAATTATACTATTAGTGGATATGAAAATTTGGGCACATACATTGGTCAAAAATGAAGAGAGATTTGTATGGTACTCTGTATCTTCAATAGTTAATTATGTTGATAAGATTTTATTGTGGGACACTGGTAGTACTGATAATACTGTTTCAATCTTAAAAGAATTAAAGAAAAAGTATCCGGAAAAGATTGAACTCAATCTCTTGGGTAGTGTAACATCTGATGAATTTACAAAAGTGAGAGAAGATATGTTAAAAATCACTAAATCTGACTGGTTTATAGTTTCTGATGCAGATGAAATTTGGTGGTCAGATTCCATACGAAACCTGACTAAAACTATTTTAGATAAGGGTACAAATATAGAGTCAATTTATACACCAGCAGTTTTACTTGTTGGAGATATGTTTCATTTTCAAGAAGAAAGAGCGGGTAAATACAATATAGGAGGTAAAAGAGGCCATTTTGGATTAAAGGCAGTAAATAGAAATATTCCAGGACTTTCATCGCTAAAACCACATGGGCAATGGGGTTGGGTTGATGGTGATAATAGAATGATTCAAGAAAGGGATCCTGATAAGTTACTTTTTGTAGATGCACCATTTATGCACGCATCTTTTTTACAAAGATCTAAAAATCGAATTCTGGATAGCAAAGTTCCCAAAAGAGATAAAAAATATAAAATTGAGTTGGGTAGTGAATTTCCGTTAGATTATTTCTATCCTGAAGTTTTTTTTGAACCTAGACCTAATTTTGTAAATAGTATTTGGAATACAATTGATTTTAAGTATAGGGTTAAGGCTAGTGTATTAACACCTCTAAAAAAGATAAAAAGAAGACTAATATGAATAAGACCAATTATAAAAAATACCATAGAGATAATACGTATCTAGAAAATGAAAGTCTTTTTAGGAATATTTTTCAAAAAAGATATAATTTAATTTCAAAATTTATCAAAAGTCCTTCAAAAGTATTAGATATTGGTTGCTCAAATGGTGTGTTTTTAGATTTATATATAGAGAGTGAAACTTGGGGGGTAGAGCCCTCACAAAATGCTCATAAAATAAATAAAAAACATAAAGTTATTAAGTCAACTTTTGAGATAGCAAAACTGCCATTAAATTATTTTGACTTGGTAATAATGAATCACACGCTAGAACATTTAAAAAGACCTAGTGATGTTTTAACAAAGATTAAGTCCTTACTTAAAAAAGACGGTATAGTATTTATAGATGTTCCCAATGTTGGGAGTTTATCTTCCAAAATTTTAGGCAATAAATGGCCATATTTATTACCCGATGAACATCTTTGGCAGTTTGATAAAAAAAGTATTACTAAACTAGCTAGAGATGCTGGATTTGAAGTTCTTCATTGGGAATCAAGATCTGGAATTTTTGAATATGCAAATCCTTTAAAAGAATTAAAAAGAAAAAGATTTTTGTTAGATATCATAACTATTCCTTATTCCCTAATCGCTACCTTATTCAATATGGGGGATAGTATGAGTCTCATTGCCAAAAGAAATTAAAAGGCTCATATTTAAAATCTACAAATTCAGTATCACTTTTTAAGTTTATCGATCTAGTTTTTTCAGTTGTTTCGTAGATCTCAATTTTTTCTGTACCGTTTAAATAAGCATTCCAATCTAGGTTGTAGACTTCAGGAATTACTAATTTATCTACCTCGTTTTTAATCTTTACTCGAATAAAATTTGGTTTGTAAATTTCATAGTTGGGTTTTATATATAACAAATTTTGATAAATCAAGTAATTGTCGACTGTAGTTATTAATTTTAAATTTTCTACATCAATTTTATAGGGAGAAATAATATACTTCACTCGATAAGCTGTTAAAGCTGGTGGATATGGCTTGAATTTATCAAAAATATAATTTTGAAATGGTGGAATTGATAAAGAGTATTTTTTCTCCCAATACCCTTGTGCAAGTTGTTGACTATATTCAAAATAGTTTTTTTGTTGCAAAGTTCCATACCCTTCGATAAGTTCAATATCATAAATTGCTGCATCTTTTTGACGAATGCATTTATCTAAACAAAAAACTCGATAAATATCTTTATCTTTTTGTAGATAGCTAATCACACCAGCAGGAGTTGGAGCAATATATTTTATTGGTTTTAATATTATAAACTTTGCAATTATTAAATATTCAATTAAAGCCAAGATACCAAGCAATTGATATGTCTTATTTTTTGACACAAGAAAATCAAGTCCTTTAGCAGCTAAAAATAAAATGACAATTACAATAGAAAACCAAAATCTAGTAGAGACTCTAAAAAGTATAAACCAATCAAAAGTTAAGATATTTAATGCTAAAATCGAAATGGTAACCACGGAAATAAAAACATAAATTTTATTTTTTGTAGATGACTTAATATATCCTAGAGTTGCAAGTATAAATACGACGATACCAAAAGTTATATTTTTTTCTGTATCTCGGGATGCAATAAATATATTTTTAATAAATTCTCTTTTACCATTCCAAATAGGATAAGTTTCTGGGTTTTGCAGTAAAAATTCTCTAGTAGTTAATTGTTGCCATCTAAGTTGCGGAATCAATACTGGTAAACTTATCAATAGCAATATTAAATGGCTAAGTAAAAATAACAAAAATGATTTTTTGTTTTTATATAAAAAAAACACCCCATTGGTTACGAGTAAAATTAGAAAAATTAATATATGGCTGGTATAAACTAAATATAAAAAGAGTGATAAAAGGAGGATTGATTTTAAACTCTTCTTTTGAATTAGGTTTATTGTTGACCAGTAAACCCAAGGTATAAATGCCCAAGATTGTATTAATCCTAAATGACCCGCCTCAACGTATGAAATAAATTTAGGTGAAATAGAAAATAATACTGCAACTATGAAACTTGTTTTGTTGGTAATGTTGCAAGATTTTAAAAGTTTATACATTCCAAATCCAGCAATAAACATATGAATTATGATTGAACTAACAATTCCTGTGTCAATTGGTAGAAACAAGAAAAGTATGTTTAATGGGTAGATAAATAAATTTTGAGGATCAGGTAAAAGCGGTGTACCAGAGAAAAACATCTTATTCCACAGTGGAATGCCATCCCCTAACAATATTTGCTCTTTAATGTAAAAAATAATCGGCCAAAAAAATTCTGTTAAATCATTTCCCCTGTTAAGAATAATATTAAACATTTTGTTGCTAGAATTAATTTTACCACTTACAATACTAAATAGGATGAAAAAAGTTGTTTTTATAAGTCTTCTCTTGATACATTTGTTTTTACTTTTTAATTTAAAGTTTACACCTTGGCCTGAAATGTTTTCTTTTCCATATCTTTTTTCAAATGGTTTTCTAATGTATAAGGATTTTGTAATCCCATATCCTCCATTTTTAGTTATTTTATTAAGTACAATTTATAAAATATTTGGCTATAAAGTATTGGTTTTGAAAATATTTACATGGATTTTGATATTATTGACTGACCTATTTATTTACAAGATTGTGGATTTTGTGACTAAGAAAAAGTTTTTTGCGCCCATCTCAGTTGCAGTTTTTGTTTTTATTCAGCCTTTTTTGGATGGTAATATGCTTTGGTTTGATACTTTTTTGGTATTGCCTGTTTTAGTTTCAGTCTTTTTTTTGTTAAGGGAGAAAAATATTAACAAAAACATTTTATTATCAGGTATTTTCTTGGCAATTTCTGTTTTTAGTAAACAAACTGCCTTAATATATCTTTTAGTTGCCACAATATTTGTTTTTTATAAATATAGAAAATTTAGTAAATTATTGTTATTGATTATTCCAACCTTTGTTTTTGGAATTGTTTTTTTAACATACTTAATAACTACTAATAGCTTGATAGATTTTTTCAATTGGAACTTAATTTACCCGATTAAGTATTGGGGTGATTATCCTAGCTACTTACTACTAAGTATTAAGAAGATTGATTATTTAATACTTCTGGGTTTGTTAATACCAACTATTGTGGCATTAAAAAATAAAGTTAAGCTAATCCCGATTATGTTTATTGCTAGTTTGCTTGCTGTTTATCCTCGATTTTCTTATTATCACCTTTCGGTCGGGATAGCTTTGTCTGCAATTTGTTTTGGAATATCGTTAGGCTATTTAAAAAGTAGCTTAATTTATAAAATATTTTTGGTATTTTTTGTTATTCTTTTTTTTAACTACCAACAAAGAATCGTATTTGCTTGGGATTGGAGAAAAGATGATAGATTTGGTTTAATTGATAGTATAGAAAGCAATCAAATTGTTTATTTAATAAATATTCATAGTGCAAATTACGTATTTAAAAACACTCTTCCGCCAAAACCTTGGTATGATAATTATGGATGGTATTTAGAAATTCCAGGGCAACAAGAAAAAATTATAAAATCATGGATAGAAAATCCCCCCACCGTTATTTATTGGAAAAAAGAAGATGTCGGTAATTGGTATGCTTTGGGGGTATATAAACCAAAACTTATTTCTAAGTGGATAGAAGATAATTATTTTAAAGAGATTGAAGTTTCAAAAGATATATGGCTTTGGAGAAAAAAATAATATGAAAATTGCAATTTTGAATAAATATCAAAATATAGTAAATAGAGGTGCTGAAACTTATGTTGCAGAAATTAGTAAAAGATTATCTGTTAATCATAAAGTGGATATAATCTCGAATATAAATTATTTGAAAATTTTAAAAGCAAAATATGATTTAATAATTCCCACAAACGGAAGGGAACAAGTTTTTATAACAAGACTTATCACATGGTTAACTGGTGCGAAGATGATTGTCTCAGGACAATCTGGAATAGGCCTTGACGATAGATTAAATTTGTATAGTTTCCCAAACATTTTTGTAGCTTTGTCAACAAAGGCTTTAAATTGGGCAAAAAAGATAAACCCTTTTGTAAAATCAGTTTATATTCCAAATGGAGTTGACTTAAATAAATTTAAACCCGACTCAATCTTCACTAATCACAAATCACTATTCACTGTATTGTCAGTTGGAGCGTTCACAAAAGAAAAAAGACACGATTTAACAATTAAAGCTGTGGCAAAATTACAAAATGTTAATTTAATAATTGCAGGTGGTGGAGGAGATTTAAAACAAGAAATTACAGCCTTAGGTACGAGATTATTAGAAGATAGATTTAAGGTTATTGAAACTACAAATAATAAAATGCCAGAAATTTATCAAAATGCTGGTGTATTAACATTTCCAACTGTACCTTGGGAATCTTTTGGTATTGTTTTAGTTGAAGCAATGGCTTCAGGACTTCCAGTTGTAGCAACTGATGATCCAATCAGGCGAGAGATTGTTGGTAATGCCGGATTTTTTGTTGATCCAACAAATACAGATGAATATGCAAAAGCAATTGAAAAAGCGCTAAATTTAGATTGGGGAGTGAAACCTCGAAAACAAGCAGAAAAATTTAGTTGGGATATAATTGCACAAAAGTACGAAGAGTTATTTAAAATAATATGAAAATATCTGTAATTATCCCTACATACAACGAAGAAGATGTAATTTTAGATTGTTTACGCTCGCTAGAGATGCAGTCTTTCACCAACTTTGAAATTATTATAATCGACGACGGTTCAAGCGATTCTACTTTAGACAAAGTTAAACTATTCACTGTGCTACATCAGCAACACTTGGGTGCGGGTGCTGCGAGAAATTTAGGGGCTAACTCAGCAACTGGAGAAATACTTGTTTTTGTTGACGCAGACATGATTTTTGACAAAAACTTTTTGAAGATGCTAGTTAGACCAATTATTGCAGGAAAAACCAAGGGTACTTTTTCTAGAGATGAATATGTTTCCAAT